>Ga0115002_10002445_pt1 | contig 24270 bp, 24 predicted proteins | sample ArcticOcean_MG_C_8_FD_89576 | JGI IMG/M metagenome (GOLD analysis project Ga0115002, IMG submission 89576) | Marine microbial communities from western Arctic Ocean - ArcticOcean_MG_CB11_86 | ecosystem: Environmental > Aquatic > Marine > Oceanic | place: Arctic Ocean: Canada Basin | collected... | reverse complement strand
CGCCGACACCTCGACGATAAGTTCGGCCTCGTCTTCATCATGCTCGTCTTCAATGTCGCCGACGATCGATTCGACCAGGTCTTCAATTGTCACCAAACCATCGGTGCCACCGTACTCGTCAATCACCAACGCCATGTGGAGCCGTCGGGTGCGCATGTTGAGAAGGAGGTCCGCGACGGGCATCGACGGCGGCACAAACATAACTTCGCGAACGATATCGTCGAGCCGGAACTGATCGCCCTTCCCCCAGAACTTTAGGAGGTCCTTGATGTGAACCATGCCAATCACATGGTCGAGCGCGTCGCGATAGATAGGAATGCGCGAATGAAACTCACGCTGGAAGGTGTCGATCACGTCCGTGACCTGAGACTTCCTGTCGAGGGCAATGATGTCGGCGCGCGGGATCATGACGTCGCCGACTTTGAGATCGCCGAACTTCACGAGATTGAGCAGGAGTGTACGCTCTTCGGTATCCATCTGGGCGCCGTCAGGGTGCTGCTCAATCAGCTCGCGTAGGTCATCTTCCAGTGATGCATCGCCATTGCCACCGATGCCAAACGTTCGGAGCATGCCGCGCAGCGACCGGACCAATGGCGAATCGGTGGAAGCGGTTTGGGCGTCTGGGGATGGTTTGTTTTCGCTCATCGACGGCTAGCCTCGGGCACTTCGGCATAAGGGTCGCCGTAGCCGAGGCACCCTAGTATAGCGTGTTCCAACGCCTCCATCGCTTCTGCAGCCGTTGGTTCGAGATGATCGTGACCCAAAAGATGTAGCGCGCCGTGAACGATCAGATGGTGGGTATGGGCCGCCGCCGTTTTTCCTTGCGCCGCAGCCTCGGCAAGAACCGTTTCGCGCGCCAAGGCAATGTCGCCCAGGAACGTGCTTTGGTCCGGCGGTAGGGCCGCGGGGTCACTGGGAAACGACAAGACATTTGTTGGCTTGTCCAGATTTCGGTAGGTCGCATTCATCGTGCGAACCGCGGCGTCATCGGTAAACAACAGGCCGACGGGCGCGGGTGGTTGATTGAGCACCTCAAAGACAGCCAACAAGGCACGATGGCACGCCACGTTGAGATCAGCGAGCACATCGGTCCAGCCATCATCCTCGATCCGAACATCAGCGATATGATCTATTTCAGGAATTGCCGTCTTGCTTCTCATGAGCCTCATAGGCCTCTACCATGCGCGCCACCAAGGGGTGGCGCACGACGTCGTTCTTTTCGAATTCTACAACACCAATGCCCTCGACACCCTCCAAGATGCCGGTGGCATCGCGTAGGCCGGATGCCTGACCACGCGGCAGATCAATTTGGGTGAGATCGCCCGTTACAATCATGCGAACATTTTCGCCGAGTCGGGTGAGCAACATCTTCATCTGCATTGGCGTGGTGTTCTGCGCTTCGTCAATAATGACGAAGGCATTGGACAAGGTGCGGCCGCGCATGAACGCGAGAGGTGCTATTTCGATCTCATTCGTTTCGAGACGACGTTCCACTTGTTCCGCCGGCAACATATCGTGGAGCGCGTCGTAAAGCGGTCGCAGATAGGGATCTACTTTTTCCCGCAGGTCGCCCGGCAAAAAGCCGAGACGCTCCCCGGCCTCGACCGCCGGCCGCGAGAGAATGATGCGGCTGCGCTCGCCGCGCATCAGTGAGGACACCGCGGCTGCAACCGCGAGATAAGTCTTGCCGGTTCCTGCGGGACCCAGTGCAAAGACCAGATCTCGCGATTGCATCAGCTCCAGATAGCGCTGCTGATTGGGTGATCGCGCCACGATGGTGCGTTGGCGTGTCCGAATTGACAGAGGATTGTGCGCATCGGTTTGGAGTTCTTGTTCCATACGAATGGCGCCATCAACATCGCCTGGGCCAATGTCTAGCCCTTCTTTAATTCTCTGATACAGCCGGGTTAGTACGTGGCGCGCCATGTCGCGCGCAGCCAGTTTCCCGTCGACGACCACAATATTTCCCCGCGACGACAACCGGACGCTAAGGCGTTGTTCTATGCGCGCAAGATAACAATCGCGCGGACCGAACAAGGCAGCCAGCAACTGGTTGTCCTCGAAGTTGACCACTGTGGAGTCGGCACTGAGTGTGTCGTCTGCGAGGACCTCCGATTTCGGGGCGACGTTGTTAGGCAGCGGGTGCTCCCGTCGCGCCGGGCACGCTGGTGAGGCGCCCCGTCAGGCTGTTCGACAAAACGTTATCGATAGCAACCGACGCTATGGTCCCGATGAGGTCGCGGCTCGCGGCCACTTGAACCGGCTGCAAATACGGCGACCGACCTGCGATCTGACCGTGGCGGCGTCCTGGCCGATCGAGCAGAACGGAAATGGTTTGGCCAAGGAAGGAACGATTAAATGCCCGCGTTTGTTCGCCCAGAAGCGCTTGCAGTTCGGCAAGGCGGGTTGCCTTGACGGCCTCTGGCACCGGCGAATCATGCGTGGCCGCCGGGGTTCCCGGGCGCGGGGAATACTTGAAGGAAAAGGCCTGGGCATAGCCCACATCGCGTATCAACATCATCGTTGCCTCGAAGTCTGCGTCAGTTTCCCCAGGGAACCCAACAATAAAGTCGCTCGACATCGCGAGCCGAGGCTGGGCCTCACGCAGGCGGTCAACAATCCGGCGATAATCGGCCGCCATGTGCCCCCGGTTCATCGCTGTCAGGATACGATCAGACCCTGACTGAACGGGCAGATGGAGGTAGGGCATCAGAATGCCGATATTGCGATGCGCGGCAATCAAACTGTCATCGACATCGCGTGGATGCGAAGTCATGTAGCGGAGTCGTTCGAGGCCCTCGACCTCCCCCGCGAGCCGCCGGACTAAGTCGCCAAGTCCGACCGGTGCGCCAGTAGGGTTGGTACCGTGATAGGCGTTGACGTTCTGGCCCAACAACGTGATTTCGCGCGCGCCATTGCGCACGAGCTGCTTGGCTTCGACGACGATGTCGGCCGCAGGCCTCGAGAACTCTGCGCCGCGGGTGTAGGGCACGACGCAAAAGGTGCAGAACTTGTCGCAGCCTTCTTGAATGGTGAGGAACGCCGCCGGTCCGGCTTGATGGCGTGGTTCAGGCAGGCTGTCGAACTTGTCCTCGACCGGAAATTCCGTGTCGAGGACAAGGCCGCTGCCACGCGCGAGCTGGGCCACCATATCTGGCAGACGGTGATAAGACTGCGGGCCGAACACCATGTCGACATAGGGCGCGCGGCGCGCGATTTCTGCACCTTCGGCCTGAGCAACGCATCCGGCCACAGCGAGGACCAGTGGGCGCCCCTCAAGGGCGCGTTCCTCTTGCAACTGATGCAACCGGCCCAACTCCGAAAACACCTTATCAGCGGCCTTTTCACGAATGTGGCAGGTGTTAAGGATGACCATATCGGCATTTTCGGGCGACGAGCACGCGCCATAGCCGAGCGGCGCCAAGACATCCGCCATCCGGGCGGAGTCGTAGACGTTCATTTGGCAGCCGTAGGTCTTGATGAAAACTTTTTTGCGCACTCGGTCCTCGAGCCGTTGGTCGCTGTTCCGCGCGCCGGAGGACCTGGACGTAATCACTGGCCCGGTTCGAGTCAAGCAGCGACCGTCGAGCCCGCGGAGTCTTTACTTCTTGGCGTGAGGCGGCCGGTCAGCGCATCGGAAACGCCCTGCGCCACCGTCTCTTCGCAATAGCGGGCCAGCTCCTTACGAGATGCGAACGCATCAATCGTGACCACGGGATGAAACTGAACACTGACTGTTAGAGAACCTGCTGAGAGGACACCCCATAGGTGGGACGCAAGGTCCATGTCGGCATACCACGCAAAGGTCGGGCGCCCGTTGCGGCCGATCGGGAGGCCATTGACCCCCACATAGGCAATAGAGACAGGCTGGACGGGGAGCGGTTTGCCATAGTTGCGATGGTCCGCGACGGCAAAAAACGCACTCTTGAAGGGTAAAACACGATTACCATCGCTACTGGTGCCTTCGGGAAACAGCCCTATACGTTCGCCCGCGTCTAAGCGTTGCAGAATGTCGTCACGATGGCCGGCGGTGCGCTGCCGTGTCCGCTCTACAAAGACCGTGCGCTGCAGCCGGGCAAACAAGCCAAAGACAGGCCATGTCGCGACCTCTTGCTTCGCCACATAGGCAACCGGCGTCAGTGAACCAAACACGGTGATGTCGAGCCACGAGGCATGATTGATCGCAAACAAAAGCGGTCGATCAGGCGAGATCGTTCCGGTTTGAACAATTTTGAAACCAACGATGAGGCGCACCGCACGATGAAATAGTCGCGGCAGATAGGCTTTGTCGCCAATGTCGAAGCGGACAGACAGCCACTGCAAAGGGATCAGAGTCAGCGCAACAAAGGTGATCCCAAGAATACTCAGCGCTGCGCGTAAGTGGTTCATCTACACACCGCGACTAATCGCCTTCGGCTTTCTCCTTGTAGTCGAGCGGCGTGCCGTAGAGCTCTAGGCGATGCCCTGCGAGCCGATACCCAAGGCGCGCGGCGATTTTTTGCTGCAGCGCTTCAATTTCCGCGTCTTGGAATTCAATGACATCGCCCGACCGCATATCAATGAGATGATCGTGATGTTCGTCCGAGGCTTCTTCATAGCGCGCCCGGCCGTCGCCGAAATCGTGCCGATCGAGAATGCCGGATTCTTCGAACAGCCGAACCGTTCGGTAAATGGTTGCAATCGAAATACCGGAATCAATTGCGACCGCCCGGCGATACAACTCTTCAACATCGGGATGGTCGGTAGCGACGGAAAGAACTCGCGCAATCACCTTGCGCTGTTCCGTCATCTTCAGCCCCTTTTCGAGGCAGCGCTGTTCAATGGTGTGGGGCATGGTCTCAACCTAACGCGATCACGTCGCCACGTCATAGGCAGTGGCTATTTCGCCCGCCGCTTTTTTCCGCGTTTCGTGCCTAGACCAATCTTCTTTGCGAGATCGCTGCGTTGCTGGGCATAGGCCGGCGCCACCATCGGGTAGTCGGACGGCAACCCCCAACGTTCGCGGTACTCTGCCGGTGACATGTTGTAGCGCGTCTGGAGATGGCGCTTGAGCATCTTCAGTTTCTTGCCGTCTTCAAGGCACACAATATATTCGGGCAGGACCGACTTCTTGATCGGCACCGCAGGATGCGGGCGCGAGGCAGATCCGGTCGGGGCATTGCCAAGCCCTGACAAAGCAGCATAAACCTGCTGGATAAGGCTCGGCAAATCGGTAACGGCAACCGCATTGTTGGACACGTGTGAGGCCACAATATCGGTCGTCAGCGCCATTAATTCGCTTGAACGGGGCTGATCCGCCATCACATTTTTGTTCCTTCTACTTGCGGGTATTACTACCCATATATAGAGACCTATTCTGGGCAAGCAACCACCAAGAATATGTAAACGAGGCAAAGTGACCGCCAAGTCAAGGCAAGCCGCCGATCACTTCATCAACATTACGGATGACGTCTGCCCCATTACCTTTGTGAAGACCAAGCTTGCGCTCGAAAAACTGCCGCCGGGCGCGGTTTTAGCAGTCGACCTGAAGGGTCGGGAGCCGTTAGAGAGCGTCCCACGGTCGGCACGAGAGGCGGGACATGACATCTTAGATGTTGACCCGCCCGGCGACACAGCGCCGGACGCCGTACACCGCGTATTTATTTTGCGTCGTTAGAGATGTCGACGCGCATGACAAGGGCATCTTGCACGCCAACGTCCGACACGTAGTACCCGGTGCGGCGTCCGACTTGGACGAAGCCGGTGCCACGGTAGAGCGACGATGCTGCAGCGTTATCCGCGGCCATTTCGACAAACACTGCCGAAACACCCGACGGGTGCGCGCGGTCGAACACACTCTGAAGCAGTGCTCCGCCGATTCCACGACGCCGTGCTTGGCGCTGCACGCCAATACTTATGATCTCGGCCTCATCGCCAGCACTGCGGCTGAGATGAAAGCCGCACGGATCACCGTCGAGGGTGGCAATGCCGGCGAACGCGCCAGGCATCGCTAATAGCTTGGTGATCTCGCCGGCCGACCACGGAGTTAGAAAACAGGAGGCATGCAGTTCGGCCAGGATTGCCGCATGAGCCAAGGTTGCAGGCGGCTCGACCGACGTAATGGCGATCACTGTGTGGGCAGCTTTGCATCCGGTGCCCGGAGATAAAGCGGTCTGGGCGGTACGGTGAAGGCGCCGGCACCGTCCATCTCAAGCTGCGCCACAGCGAGCGCAGCAACCCTCGCCGGGTCTGGCAGGACGGTGTCCGCCGCGACGGCGACATTGCCGGTCAGCCGATCGGCCGCCAGAGCTGCGCCGCTGCCAACGAGCCTCAACGGGCGCGCCAGAAAGGTTGCGGCCAGGTTATCCAGGGGCAAGACCATTGGACCACCACCCGCTCCAGATGTGCCGTCGATCAGCTCTACGTAGACCTCGCCCCTGCGGGCATCTTGGACGACAAGGGTGTCCCCGGGCTCGGGGGGCAGCGCTGCAGTCGCCGCAATGGCTACCAGTGTAGAGACGCCGATCACAGGACACCCGTTGGCCAGCCCCAAACCTCGCGCCGTGGCAAGGCCGATCCGAACCCCCGTAAAAGTACCGGGGCCAAGCGTCACACCAACGGCATCAACGTCAGAGAGCACGGTACCAGCATCGGCACAGACCCGCTGAATCAGAGGGACAAGGGCCTCGGCTTGGCCCTTTGCCATGGGTAAGCTTTCGGCCGCGGCGATGGTGCCGTCACGGCAAAGTGCAGCCGAACAGGCTGCAAGTGAAGTATCCACTGCGAGTAGTTGCATCGAACCTATGGTAGCGTGCCGTACTGATGGAGTATCGTAAGCACCTGACAGAAATCTTGCCTACCACACATCATGTCACCTTGCAGATCGCCTATGCCGGCTCCGACAACTTTACCGGGGCGCCGGTTTACCAGCGTGCCGCCTGCTACCTCAACGCCGAAGCCGCCGCGTGCTTGAGCCGTGCAGTTGATTTGGCAAGCCCGATCGGATTCCGCCTGCGTGTTTTCGACGCCTATCGCCCGACTGAAGCCCAGTGGCAGTTATGGACCCACACGCCAGATCCTAATTTTGTGGCCGACCCGCGACGGGGGTCCCCGCATTCGCGCGGCGCCGCTATTGATCTAACCCTTGAGGACCAAGCCGGCCGGCCCCTTGAAATGGGCACACCGTTTGACGATTTCACAGTGCAGTCGCACCACGGCCGGTCGGATATCGGGCCCGGTGCGCAACGCAACCGCGCGCTTTTGCTGGGGATCATGACGGCAGCCGGATGGGACTATTACCAAAACGAATGGTGGCACTATCAGTTGTTCAACGCGCGGCGTTACCCGCTATTGAGCGATCGCGCTGCTGGCACGCAGATGATCGCGTGATGCCCATTATGCGCAGCCTCCTCACCATTCTCCTGGCGACCCTCCTAGGGGTGTTCGGCGCCACAGCGATAATGCCGGAAACGGCGCGTGCAGCGGAGGAAAATGGCGCCGTCGTTCTAATGTACTACCGGTTCGGCGAAGCTGATTATCCCAGCACGAATGTGCAACTGGCGCAGGTCGATGCGCATATCAAAATGCTGCAGGACGGTGACTTCACGGTCTTGCCTCTGCCCGACATCATTGCTGCCTTCGAAAATGGCGACACGCTGCCCGACCGCACTATCGCCATCACCATTGACGATGCCTTCCAGTCGATCTACGACGTCGCCTGGCCGAAGTTTCGCGAAGCAGGTTTTCCCTTCACCGTATTCGTGGCAACGGACCTCGTGGATCGTGGCCATGGCAATTACATGTCCTGGGATCAGCTGCGCGAGCTGCAAAAAGCGGGCGTGACTATTGGCAACCACTCTGCATCACATCCGCATTTGCCAGATCGCGACATGGCTACGGTTCGGCGCGAAATCGTCGATGCGCAGGCGCGCCTGACGGTGGAATTGGGCGTTGCGCCCAGATTGTTCGCCTATCCGTATGGCGAATCCTCACGCGAGATTGCCGAGTTAGTGACCGAACTCGGGTTTACCGCAGCCTTCGGACAGCACTCGGCGGTCGCTTTTGCAGAGCATAATCGTTTTTACGTGCCGCGCTTTGCGCTCAATGAGAACTTTGGCGGCACCGCCCGCTTCGATTTGATCGTCAATGCATTGCCATTGCGTGCAATGGACCTCACCCCAGGCGATCCGACATTACGATCCAATAACCCGCCCGCTTTTGGGTTCACCCTGGACCCGGCGCCGGGCGACATTGGTCAGCTCAATTGCTTTGCCTTCGCGCAGGGCAGTTCAATTAATCTGACGCTCCAACGTCTTGGCGGCACACGTATTGAAGTGCGCCTGGCCCAGGCGCTGCCGCGCGGGCGCGGCCGCATCAACTGCACGATGCCAGCCGACGACGACCGGTGGCGCTGGTTTGGCATGCAGTATTACGTGCCAGCGCGCTAGACTCAGGTTTATGAAAAATCGGTTGAAAGAAAAGCTGCGTAGCGGCGAAACGGCAATTGGTTGTTGGGTGGGTCTCAATAGCCCTGCCGTTACCGAAGTTCTTGCCGGCGCCGGGTATGACGCGTTGCTGATTGACTACGAACATGGCGAAGGCTCGGCCGGAGACCTGATCCACCATCTCCGCGCCGCACAAGGGTCTGCGGCCACTGTCATCGTACGCATCCCCAACGACAGCCCGCACGAAATCAAGCGTGCATTGGATTGCGGCGCAGCGGGAATCATGGTGCCGGGCGTCGAGACCGCGGACCAAGCCCAGCGCATCGTTAATCATTGTCGGTACCCGCCGGAGGGGCAACGTGGTGCTGCCGGATCCATCCGCGCCGGGCGCTATGGCTTGGACTGGAAGGGCTACGTCGCGACTGCCAACAACGCCGTCATGGTGCTATGCCAAATTGAGTCCAGGGTCGCTGTGGGGCGCATCGCGGAGATCGCCGTACCGGGCGTCGACTCGCTCTTCCTCGGACCGATGGATTTGTCAGGCAGCATCGGCAAGCTTGGCCAGTTCGATGATCCCGAGGTCAAGGCACTGCGGGCCGATGCCGAACGCGCCATCTTGGCGACCGATGCAGTTCTAGGGACGATTGAAACCGCTGCCGGCGGCTATGACCGGCTTGCTGCCAAGGGCTATCGGTTGATCTTCGCGACCAGTGACGTTGCATTGTTGCGCAACGGGCCTGCCGGACTAACGGCAAATAAGGCCTAGCTGTCGAGAGCAGGCCGGGTGTTGGCACCCAGGCGCGCGCGGTCTAACTGATCAAGCTTGTTCATCGTGATCAATCCAAGGATTGACGCCACGTACTCAGCGCCTCGCTGCGAATAGCGCGTCATCGTTTTTGCCAAGGTCCGTGAATCCATCGGGCTGTCAGCGGCCCGAAAGACTGCGCGTTCGCGACGGAACTCTCGGTAGGCGCGATGATTGTTGAGGTTACGTACGTACTGCCGCACCGACCCGGCAAGGGTTGGAAACACTTTGACCTCGTGACTCGCGCCTTCATCACGCTCTTTCGGCACGAGGCCGGCGCCCTTGCTGAACGTCCATTGCCCAAACACGGCGTTGCCCTGGAGCGCAAAACGCGAGGTGCCCCAACCGGACTCCTCGATGCCCTGCGCCAGCGCGAGGCCGACCGGGACCACGTCATGACGATGAAGCAGTGCGCCGAGGTCGCTCGCTTCAAGTTTGTACACCGTCGTCAGTCTTTCCAGCCATGCCGTCTCGGCGGCAGTCAGGGACCCACCCGCCATACGGCGCGCGCGAAGCGCCTGGATTTCTGCCCGTTCGAGCAAGATCTCTTCATTCGCGCGCAGCACTAAGGGAAGCAGCGAGCGAATAAACACCGACTTGCGCACCGGGACAGACTGAATGTCCGGCAGGTCGCGCGGTAATTGGGTGAGAAATACTCGCGGCACCGCGTGAGCCCGTTGGGCTGTACCGGCCAACGTGTAACCCAACCGTTCGTACTCATTGATCAATGTCGCAGAATCGGGCACCAGCACGGCCTGGCCGGAATAGACCGCTAGCGCTCGCAAGCCGGTGCCGACGAGTTGCGGTCTGATAGAGGTAGGCAGCTCCGAAAACGCATCAACGCCCGGTGAGCGCTGCGCCGCATATGCCAATTCGTCGATGGGACTCGGGCCCGCGTAAATCGCCAAACCAAAAATTACTGAAAACCCAACCCCGACTCTGATCATAATCAGGCTGAACCCGCGGTGGATAATCGTCATAGTATTTATCTCAAGTCCCCCGAAAATTGCTGAGACGCAATATACGGGGTTCCAAGTGGAGGACAACCACTACAAAGGGTTTTTAGACCGCCAAAACTCCGCAGTGAACCCCCAAAAAAGAAGGCCGCCGAGATCATTGGCGCGAAGGTATTGCCTATTGGTTAACGACTTACCGGATGGTCTTAAAAGGTGGTGCTAACGCCCGCCAGGTGGTCCCAAAAATTTGTCCAAAGGTATTTTTTGGCCAGCGGCGTTTATGTCAATAGGTCGAGTTGATCGTCGGACAAATTCCCGGGCACGACCGTGACCGGGACTCGCATGGCCCCGGACATCTTGCCGGCCATTTGGCTGACCAACGGCCCCGGTCCATCTGAGCCCGAACCGGCCCCGAGGACCAGAATACGGACGGCGTGATCCTCGTCGATCAGCTTTATTACAACGTCACGAATGGGACCCTCACGCACGACAAGTTCTGGCAGGATCTCCGACTGTTGCTGCACTTCGTCCGCGAGTTCCTTCAACAAGGTCTCAGCTTCCTCGAGCGCTTCTTCGCGCATTCGTTCTTCGACTGCCAGCCAATGCTGAAAATCAACCGGATCAATCACCCGGAGTAGCGTTACACCAGCGCCTGTGCGCTGGGCGCGCCGCCATGCAAAGCGCAACGCCTTACGGCACTCCGGCGTGTCGTCGACAACGACGAGAAACTGGCGGGCTTCAGATGCATTGGTCATGGCAGATCCGCTAGCAATAGAGCCTAACTTGAACCGATAAAATGCTCCACCGCAAGGGTGCGCGATGCAAGATTTAGGGGTGCAAAAAGCCCACGATGTCGTGCACTTCACGAAGAATTGGTGCGGCCATCACGTCAGCGCGCGCCGCGCCGTCGCGCAATACCGCGTCGATATAGGCGGAGTCACCCAACAAGCGGCGCATCTCAGCCGTGATGGGTGAGAGTTTTGCGATCGCAAGGTCAGCAAGATCGTTCTTGAAGCTTGAGAACTGCGCGCCATCAAATTGCGCGCACACCGCGTCACGGCTGATGTCGGCGAGGGCCGCGTAGATGCCAATCAGGTTATTCGCCTCGGGCCGTTCGACGAGGTCACGGGCGCTACCGGGCAGGGGCAGTGGATCGGTGCGGGCTTTACGGATTTTCTGCGCGATCAAGTCGGCGTCGTCAGTCAAGTTGATCCGGGTGTAGTCGGACTCATCTGACTTGCTCATCTTCTTTGTACCATCGCGCAAGTTCATGACGCGCGTCGCCTCACCAAAGATCAGCGGCTCGGTGAGCGGGAAAAACTCGACGCCATAGGCATCGTTAAATGATCCGGCAATGTCGCGGGTGAGTTCGAGATGCTGCTTTTGATCTTCGCCAACCGGCACATGGGTTGCTTTGTAGGCTAGGATGTCGGCCGCCATAAGCACCGGATAGATATAAAGACCGGCTGACGCGTTCTCGCGGTTCTTGCCCGCCTTATCTTTGAACTGCGTCATGCGGTTGAGCCAACCAATTTTGGCGACACAGTTAAATATCCACGCAAGTTCCACGTGCGCGGTGACTTGCGATTGGTTGAAAATGATCGAGCCTTTGGGATCGATTCCCGACGCAATCAGGCTTGCAGTGACCTCACGCGTGCTGGCGCGCAACCCAGCGGGGTCTTGCGGCTGCGTAATGGCGTGCAGATCTACCACGCAATAGAGACATTCGTACTCTGCCTGGAGGCGAGCCCAATTGCGGATCGCACCAAGATAATTGCCAAGGTGCAAGTTGCCAGTGGGCTGGACGCCCGAAAAAATTCGTTTGGTTGCCGTCATCGGCCCGCGCCTTGGTTGGGGAAGGCCGGTTTATGGCGCGGTTGGTGAAGCCGGGTCAAGCCGAGGTCCCCCGACGACGAAGGAGCGTGCGCAATTCGCCAATTTGCATGGCGCCACTAATCTGCGCTGCAGCGCCATAAACTACCATTCCAAGAATGACCAACCCGGCCAGAGCAGCGGTGCGAGCGCTGCGCGAGTCTATCCAGCTGATCGCGGCAAGGGCGTCGCGCGCGACCCACAAAACCGCCGTCATCAACACCGTAATGCCGGCAATCCGGACGAGGCGCCCGCGCAAGCGCGCATCGAGAGTCAGGTGACCGCGCCGCAATAGCCCACCCGCCAACAAGGCTGCGTTGAGCCAAGCCGCCAGCGCCGTTGCCAACGCCAACCCGACATGCTGCAGCGGCCACATCAATGCCAGATTGAGCACCAAGTTGACCGCCATTGCCACAATCGCGATGCGCACCGGGGTGCGCGTGTCTTTGCGCGCGAAGTACCCTGGGGCCAGCACCTTGATGAGCACATAGGCCGGCAACCCCACCACGTATCCCATGAGGGCGAATGCTGTGGCCGTGCTGGCTACGGCATCAAAGGCGCCGCGCTGGAACAACACGCTAATCACTGGGAGCGCCAAGACCAACAATGCCGCGGTGGCGGGCAGCGTGAGAAACAGCGCGACCTCGATCGCGCGGTTCTGACTGTGGTTCGCCCCCGCGGCATCGTTGGCCGCAACTTGGCGCGACAAGAGCGGTAGGAGGGCCGTGCCGGCGGCAATCCCAATGACGCCGAGCGGCAATTGGTTCACACGGTCGGCAAAATAGAGGAAAGAAATTGATCCCTCAGGCAGCAACGAGGCAATAATCACGTCCGTCAAAAGGTTTATTTGGACGACCCCGGCGCCCACGGCGGCCGGCAACATGAGCCACAGCAATTGGCGCACTTGCGGCGTCAGGCGCGGACGCGGCAACCGCAAGCGGAATCCAGCGCGGGCCAGCGCCAATGAGACCCAAACAAATTGAATGGCACCGGCTGTGGCGACACCCCATGCCAAAGCGTGTCCGGGGGTCTCAAATGACCGCGCGGCCAACCCGAGAAAAATGATCAAGGTGAGGTTCAGCAAAATCGGCGTCGCCGCGACCGCCGCAAACCGTCCAACACTGTTGAGAATGCCGCCCGCCAACGAGACCAAGCTAATGAACAACAGGTAAGGGAAGGTCAGCCGGGTCAGCGTGACCGTTAGATCGAACTTTTCTGGCTCGTCGATAAACCCAGGCGCCAGGCCGTACATGGCGAGCGGCATGAGAATCTGTATGCCCGTGACAAAAATGAACAGCGTCAACAACAAGACAGAAAGCGCCTGTTCAGCAAACAACTGCGCGGCGGTTTTACCTTCGCGCTCAAGAATGCTTGAGAACAGCGGGACGAACCCGGCGTTGAACGCCCCTTCAGCAAACAGGCGGCGGAAGAAGTTGGGCAGCTTGAACGCGACAAAGAAGGCGTCGGCGATCGGGCCTGTGCCCAGGATCGCCGCAACAAGGATGTCGCGCGCGAAGCCCAAGACACGGCTTATGAGGGTGTAGCCGCCGATCGTTGCTACAGCGCGCGCTAGAGTCATCGACGAGCGACCCCGGGTGACCGGCAGATCATGGACATTTGGCGTTCTAGAGCTTCCTGGTATCGTGTGGACATCTAATTGACCACATCGGCTTCCCCCATTGAATAAAAAACACCCTGGTGGCATCTCGCTGCTGCTAATCTTGGCCGCTTTGTCAGCCTCCGCGCCGATGTCGGTAGACATGTACCTGCCTGCTTTCCCCGAGCTCGCGCAGGATCTGCTCACTGACTCAGGCCGCGTCCAACAAACGCTCAGTGCCTTTCTATTGGGCTTTGCCGTGGCGCCCCTTGTGTGGGGGCCCTTGTCTGATCGATACGGACGCAAGCCTATCTTGTATGCCGGGTTGGCCATTTTTGTGGCGGCCAGCATTGGCGGCGCCCTGAGCGGATCGATTGACGTTTTGATCGGATTCCGATTCCTCCAGGCGTTAGGCGGTTCGGCAGCAGCATCCCTAGCCCGTGCAATCGTCCGCGACCGCTATGATCGCGAAGAGGCAGCGCGCACGTTGTCATTGTTGTTCGTCGTGATGGCTATCGCACCGATGGTAGCGCCCATCATTGGAGGCCAAGTCTTGGTCTTCTTCGGTTGGCGCGCTATTTTCTGGGCGCTAGCTGGTTATGGCGTGATCTGCCTTTTGATCACCGTGTATCCACTCCGCGAAACCCTCCCCACCGAACGACGCACGCACCACCATGCCGGCGAAATGGCCAAGTCGTATGGCGCGTTACTGCGCAATCGCCGTTACATCGGGTACGCGTTATGCCAGGGCCTGAGCTTTGCCGCGATGTTCGCCTATATCGCAGGGTCTCCGTTCGTCATCATTGAATTATTCAGCATCTCCCCGGAGTTGTATGGCTTTTTGTTTGCTGCCCATGTCATTGCCCTGATGATTGGCAGCGCCGCTAACAGCCGCCTTGTCACTCGTGTTGGTGTAGACCGCATGTTGTTGCTCGGCGCGGTGGGACTTGCCTTTGGTGGCGTCCTCGTCTTTTTCGCAGGCGCATTCACCGCACCACTGGCGGCCCTCATCGGATCGGTCGTTGTGATGATGTTGTTCGTGACGATGATCGGCGCTAACGCAACAGCCGGCGCATTGAGCGAGTTCCCTAACATGGCAGGCACGGCATCGGCGTTCCTTGGCATGCTGCAGTTCGCCATGGGCGCTGCTGCTGGGGCGTTGGTCGGATTTTTTCACGATGGCACGGCGATGCCACTCGTCATCGTCATGATGTCGAGTGGCCTTCTAGCCCTCGTCGCAAGAATGTTGCTGTTGCGTAGGTCGGCGGCCAAAACCGCTTAAGGGCTAATCCGCCGCCGCAATCGCAAGCGCCGCCCGTTCGTCCCCTTCGCGAAGCGCTGCGAGAATCTGGCCGCGCACTTTTTCGCGTTTGCCGTCGTGAGTGATCTTCAAGCCAAATACATCTTTGACGTAAAACACATCGACCGCACGTTCGCCGTAGGTCGTGATCTGTGCACTAGCGATCGACAAGCCAGTAGTGGATATCGCCTGCGTGACATCGTACAAAAGGCCGGCGCGATCGAGAGCATTGATCTCGATAACGGTGTAGACGTTGGAGGCGTTGTTATCGATCAGCACGCGTGGCTGCACAGAAAAGACATGCGCGCGTTGCGGCCAACGACTGGGACGTTGCGCGAGCGCTTCGGCCAATCGCAACCGACCACCGAGCACGGCTTCGATATTTTTTTGGAGACGCGAGCGCTTGCCTTTGCCAGCAAAGGGCCTGCGTTCCTGGTCTTGCAACCAGAACGTGTCGATCGCCATGCCATCCGAAGACGTATGGATTCGTGCATCCACAATGCTTGCGCCGGTCAGTGCGATCGCGCCTGTCACCAACGAAAAGACACCGGGGTGATCGGGTGTGTAGATCGACAACTCCGTGACCGCGGCGAACTCATCGACGTGACTGCCGATGGTAAGGCGTCGTTCACCGGCCGCATCCGCATCGCAGATTAACGTCGCGTGCCGCGCCTGGGTTGGCGTGTCGAGGCCAAGCCAGTACGGGCGATAAAAGCGTTCGGCATGGACATCAAATTTCGCGGGCAGCCAATTCAGCTCGTGGCTGAGGGCAGCGACGGCGCCATCGCGACGACCTGCGCCAGTTTGTTCATCGAATGCCCCAGCGAGGGCGTCGCGCGTCGCATTGTAGAGATCGCGTAAAAGCTCGCCCTTCCAGCCATTCCAACGACCGGGCCCAACGGCACGGATATCAGCGACTGTTAAGATGAGGAGGAGGCGAAGGCGCTCGACACTCTGCACCTGTTCTTTAAAATCTAGCACCGTCTTGGGGTCGTGAACGTCGCGCTTGAACGCGGTGTGACTCATTGAAAGATGCCAGCGTACCAACCAAGCGGCGGTCTCTACCTCGTCAGGATCGAGTCCAAGCCGAGGGCCAAGCTCGTGCACCACCTGTTCGCCGAGCACTGAATGATCACCGCCCCGGCCTTTTGCGATGTCGTGCAGCAACACCGCCAAGTAGAGCGCACGTCGCGACAGCACATCATTGATCAACACACTGGCCAACGGATGATCCGCTTTCAGTGAACCAGCCTCGATCTCACTTAGAATGCCGATCGCCCGAATCGAATGCTCGTCAACGGTATAGACGTGATACATGTCGTGCTGCATTTGCGCGACGACGCGGCCAAAATCAGGCAAGAATCGGCCTAAGACCCCAGCTTCGTTCATCCGACGCAGTGCCTTTTCGGGTGACTTGCGAACCGTCAAAATTTTCAAGAATAACGCATTGGCATCGGCGTTCTGTCGCACATCATCGTTGATACGCTTGAGCGCGCGCGTGATGTATTTGATGGCATCCGGGTGGATGTCCCGGTCGTGTTGTTGCGCCACCGCAAATAGCCGGATCATCGCGACGGGGTCGTTCTTAAACATCGCCGGGTCCGCGACGTTGAGGCGGCCGCCTTCGTCCACAAACCCGCCAGTCTCGCGACGGAATAGGCCAAGACGCGAAAGTGCGAGGATCGGTTTGCGCCGTTGTTGGTGTTCCAAACTCGCGCAGAAAATACGCGTGAGATCGCCCACTTCTTTCGCCACGAGATAGTAGTGCTTCATGAAGCGTTCGACGCTTGAGGTGTGCCCTTTGTCCCGGTAGGCAAGTTGCCGACTAATATCGGGTTGAACATCGAACGTTAGGCGTTCTTCGACACGCCCGGCCGTGTAGTGGAGCGTGCAGCGCACGGCCCACAAGAAATTCTCAGCGCGGCGAAAGCGGCGCAACTCCGTGGCGGTCAGCACACCTAGACCAACAAGCCCGTCGACATCGCGAATGTCGTAGACGTACTTGGCGATCCAAAACAGCGTGTGGAGATCGCGCAACCCGCCCTTGCCGTCCTTCATGTTTGGTTCGACGAGATAGCGCGAATCACCGAGACGTTTGTGGCGCTGACTTCGTTCGCTCAGCTTCGCCTCGACAAAGTCATGTCCGGTGCCCTCGATGACTTCTTTTGAAAAACGTGTGTGCAGCTCGTCGAATAGAGGACGATCGCCCCAGACATGGCGCGCCTCAAGAATGGCCGTACGAATCGTGACATCGCTCTTGGAAAGGCGGATGCATTCATCAACGGACCGCGTCGACTGACCAACGGTAAACCCAAGGTCCCACAGGAAGTAGAGTAGGTATTCGACAACTTGCTCACCCCAGGCCGTGAGCTTGTAGGGATAGAGGAACAAAAGATCGACGTCGGAGTAGGGCGCCATTTCCGAACGCCCATAGCCACCGACGGCAACCATCGACAGTCGTTCCTGCGCGGTTGGGTTTGTCGCCCGGTAGACATGGAGCGAGGCGTGGTCATACAGCGCTCGCACAACTTGATCGATCAGGAAGGCGTTGGCGCGCGCTGTATCAAGGCCGCGACGTCCGGTTTCAAATTTCGCCTGAATAGTTTGGCGTCCGTGGTCCAGGGTCTCCGCTACCAACGCTAAAACCGCTGCACGTGTTTGCGTGCTGCGCGGCGGTTCCTGTGCTGCGAGAACCTCTATCGTGGTCGCCAAGTGGCGGCGGTCGATGATGTCTCGTTGTGCGGGTATTGTGATCATGATCGTGTTCGTGACGCGCCTAGGCTACGTTATGTCAAGATAGGCCCACTGCTGGATCACCGCACGCGAAAATAGGCCGCAACCGCTTTGCCGCACGCCCAAGTGGCCTATAGGCTAACTGCCACCCAGAAAAGAGGGAAGATCGCCGCATGAATACCGCCAGCACGCCCACGCGTTCGCTCGCCTTTCCGCTCGTCCTGCTTGTCGGCGGCGGCATCATCTATGCGACATTTTTCTCGGCCAATCGGATTGCCGTGGATGGCGGCGTTCCGTCAATGGCACTAGCTTTCTGGCAATCATTTTTTGGCGCCGCGGGGCTTCTGGTCGTCTCGCTGATTGTGCGTGATTTGCCGCGGTTGAGCGCAGCGCACCTCCGCCAGTATGGCTTCACCGCGATCTTTAGTTTCTCCATTCCGCTGGTCGCGCTGACCTTTGCCGCACCACAATTGCCCGCCGGTCTATTGACCCTAACCCTCACGCTGACGCCGGCGCTGACCTATATCTTCGCGTTTGTTGCCCGACTGGAACGTTTCAACCTATGGAGTACCGGCGGCCTCGTTGTCGGCCTGGCCGGTGTTGTTCTGATAGTGCAGCCGTGGACATGGGGCGGCCTCGGTGGGGACGTCGCGGGGGTCTGGTTTCTTGTCGCCTTGATCGCGCCGCTCGGTTACGCCGTCAATAATGTGGTGGTTGCTCTCATCCGTCCCGCTGAAACGACTACGTTGCAACTCTCGACCGGTGTGATGGTCTTCGCGACCGTGGTGATGTTTCCCTTCATGTGGGCGATCGATGGCTTCTATCTGTTCGAGGGCGCAACTGGTGCCGGGATCGGCGGCACCGTCTGGGCAGGCTTTACCGATATCGTGATATTCCTAGTTCTGTTCGAGGTCATTCACCGCGCCGGGCCAGTATTTTTCTCACAGTTCAACTACATCGTTCCCGCTGCCGGAATCATTTGGGCGTTCATTATATTCCAAGACAGCTTTGCACCCATTGTTTGGGTGGCCATCGCTTTCATGGCCGTGGGGCTGTACCTCGCCAATCGTGGCACCAATCAATCGATTCGAGAGCGCGAATTCGAGCAGGCCTCAAAGGAATAGAGATTGACCGATCCAAACATGACGTCCGGCGAGGCGAGGCCCTCGCCACGAGGGGTGCCGTCTCTCGTTGTTCCGTGGCTCTTGTTGATCGGTGGCGCCTCGATCTACGGCAGTTTTTTCAGCGCGAGCAAGTTTGCCTCTGACGGAGGCGTTCCGTTTATTGCGTTCACGTTTTGGCAATCAGCAATCGGCGCCGCGATCCTTTTGGTCATTGCTGCTGCGACCGGAAACCTGCCGCGCATGCGGCGCGACCACATTGCGTCTTATCTGGTCACGTCGGTGCTGGGGGTCGTTCTTTCGGTGATTGTGCTGGCGTTCGTAGCTAGCAAACTCCAGGCTGGTGTAATCACGCTTGCGATCACGTTGACCCCAGGAATTACGTATCTTTTTGCCGTCCTCGCGCGAGTAGATCGGTGGCGGATGCTGAGCTTGTTGGGTTTGGCGTTGGGCCTCGCGGGGATCGGCATTCTGGTGGTGCCTGAAGGCGGGTTGCCGACCGGTGATTCGGCGCTTTGGGTGATCCTCTTGATGGTCGTGCCGGTGTGCTTTGCCGCCAATAATGTCTTTGTGGCTGTCGTGCAGCCGCCGGAGGCAACGTCGATCATGCGCGCAACTGGTCTCGTTGTCGCCGCGGCGATTATCTCGTTCGTCCTGATGATGGCTACCGACGGGTTCTTCAAGTTCTGGGAAGTTCCCGGGATGGGGTTTTGGGGCGTGGTGTGGGCCGGCACTATCAACACCATCACGTTCTACTGCATGTTCGAGATCATTCGGCGCGCAGGGCCTGTGTTCTTTGCGCAATACAATTATGTCATCGTGATCGCCGGCTTGGTCTGGTCCCAACTGATCTTTGACGAAGCGTTGGGGACATGGTTTTGGCTCGCGTTAGCCACGATGCTGGCCGGGCTCTACTTCGCAAACCTCGGCGCGAAGCGAGGCATGAAAGAGGCGGCGGCCGGTTAGCACGTGACGTCACGACCGATCCCGCCAGGCCTGTTGCTGCCAACCCTACTATTGCTCGTGGCGGGCGCAGCCTACGGCAGCATACTGGCGGCCAACCGGATTGTCGGCGAAGCTGGTTTTCCCGTTATTCCCTACCTGTTTTGGCAGGCCGCATTGGGCGGCGTTCTCGTCACGGCGATCAACTTGGCACGTGGCGCCCGAGCAAGCTTGCGTCCTAAACATGCCGGGCATTATTTCGTCTCGGCGGCATTCGGAATGTTATTACCGTTCGGCGCGTTGAGTGTGGTGGCAACCAAACTCCCCACCGGCGTGCAGACGCTTGTTGTTACCTTGGTGCCGGCAATCACCTATGGACTTGCTTTCGCCTTAAGGATCGAACCCTTCCGTGCCATGAGCGTCGCAGCACTCGGTCTGGGTTTTGGTGGCGTCCTCATGATCGTACTGCCAGGGGGCAGCTTGCCAGACCCCAAGGCAGTAATTTGGATATTGCCCGCACTGATAGCGCCCTTAGCGGCCTCAACCAACAACGTGCTGGTCGCCACCTTGCGCCCCCCGGATAGCGATTCGCTAACCCTCGTGGGGGCCGTCATGATGGCCGCCACTATCGTAATGCTGCCGGTCGCATTGCTGACCGGTGGCCTGCAACCTTTCTGGGTATCGGGTGTGATTGCGGGCGGCGTGATCTGGGCGGCGGCCGTGCAGGTCGTCGGATACTTCGCGCTTTACGAAGTGATCCGCCGTGCGGGCCCGGTGTTCTTTTCCCAAGCGTCCTACATCATTGTGCTGTCCGGCCTTGCTTGGGCGCTGTTGTTGTTTGGTGAGCGGCCAAGCCCTTGGGTTTGGGGTGCCGTGGTGGTCATGGTTGCAGGCCTCGTTTTGGCAAACTTCGCAAACCGTTCAGCGACGGACGGAACCAACGCTGAATGAGTCCCAACATCCTTATTGCTACTGCCCTCCTGCTGCTGGGCGGCGCCGGGTACGGCAGCATGTTTGCCGCCAACAAGATTGTTGCGGACGCAGGCTTTCCGGTGCTGGCGTACTTATTCTGGCAATCGCTCATCGGAGCGGCATTGGTCTTTGGCCTGCGCAGCATTCGTTGGCGGCGACCCAACACGAGCCGACGCGCAGTGGCGCACTACGTCGGTTCAGCAGCGTTCGGCATGCTAATCCCGACCGGCGTACTCGTGCTGGCGGCGGACGAGCTACCCTCCTCGGTGCTGACTCTCACCATGACGCTGATCCCGTCACTGACCTACACGTTTGCCTTTGTTCTGCGCGTCGAGCCGTTGCGTTGGCTCAGTCTTGCCGCGATCGTTCTGGGTCTTGTGGGTGTGCTGCTGATAGTTGTGCCACAAGGCGGCCTCCCCGACGCCAGCGCGGCGATTTGGATTTTACCCGCGCTGATTGCGCCCGTTTCGGCCGCGGCCAACAATTTGATTGTGGCGACCTTGCGCCCTCCGGAGTCGGACTCGCTGACATTGGGCGGTGCCGTTTTGCTGGGCGGCGCAGTGGTGATGCTGCCTATTGCCACCCTCAACGGCGATCTCGTGGTGTTTTGGCAAACACCGGCGGCGTTGACGGGTGTAATTTGGGCCGCCGTCGCGCAGGCCGTGGGATTTTTCTGTCTCTATGAGATTATCCGGCGGGCAGGGCCAGTGTTCTTTTCGCAGATCTCCTACGTCATCGTAGCGTGCGGGATCGGGTGGGGTTTTGCTTTGTTCGCCGAACGACCCAGCGCCTGGGTTTGGGGGGCAGTCGCCCTGATGACGATGGGCTTGGCTTTGGCCAACGCCGCCGTGGCCCGCGCGCCGCACGATGCTGATGGGAGTTGAAGCCGTCACCATCACAGCTAGACTTTTCGGCCAATAGGGGGAGGACATCATGGACATCAAGGCCGCCGTTGCTTTCGAAGCGGGCAAGCCACTTTCAATCGAAACCGTGCAGCTTGAGGGACCGAGGGCGGGCGAGGTGCTGGTGGAAATACGCGCCACCGGCATTTGCCATACCGACGAGTTCACGCTCTCCGGTGCCGATCCCGAAGGCTTGTTCCCCGCTATCCTCGGCCACGAAGGCGCCGGCGTCGTTGTCGACATCGGACGGGGTGTCACCAGCGTCAAGAAGGGCGACCATGTCATCCCGCTTTACACCCCGGAGTGCCGGCAGTGTGAATACTGCCTGTCCGGTCGAACGAACCTGTGCCAGGCCATTCGTGAGACCCAAGGTCGCGGCTTGATGCCCGACGGGACGAGCCGGTTTCGTCTCGGCAAGGAACCGATCCTGCATTACATGGGCACGTCGACGTTTGCCAACTATACCGTGCTGCCCGAAATCGCCGTGGCGAAAATTCGTGAAGACGCCCCGTTCGACAAGGTTTGTTACATCGGTTGCGGCGTCACCACCGGCATCGGTGCCGTGGTGAACACGGCCAAGGTCGAGCCCGGATCCAACGTCGTAGTTTTTGGCCTCGGGGGCATCGGCCTGAACGTCATCCAAGGCGCCCGACTAGTGGGCGCCGATATGATCGTCGGCGTCGACATCAACCCTGCACGCAAACAAATGGCCGAGCGATTCGGCATGACGCATTTCGTCAATCCAGAAGAGATTGACGGCGACCTCGTGCCCTATCTTGTCGACCTGACCAAAGGTGGCGCCGATTATAGTTTTGAATGCATCGGCAATACCGGGGTGATGCGCGACGCGCTGGAGTGTTGCCACAAGGGGTGGGGCGAGAGCGTCATCATCGGTGTTGCACCGGCGGGTGCCGAGATCGCGACACGACCGTTCCAACTGGTGACCGGCCGAGTGTGGCGCGGGAGCGCCTTTGGTGGCGCCAAAGGGCGCACCGATGTGCCGAAAATTGTCGACTGGTACATGGACGGCAAGATCGAGATCGACCCGCTGATCACCCACACCATGCCGCTGGGCAAAATCAACAACGCCTTCGATCTCATGCATGCCGGAAAGTCGATCCGCAGCGTCGTGCTGTACGACAGCTAAGGCGCGGCCTTTCGACGACGCGTTGCCAGGAAGACGCCAACAAATATCAGCACGATGCCGACGAGATGGTAGCGCTGGAACGGCTCGGTTAAGAAGAAAACGCCACCGAGCGCGCCCCACACCGGCATGAGGTACTGCAGCTGCACGCCACGTGCCGCACCGACAGCGGCGATGCCGCGGTTCCAAAACGCGAACGCCAACAACGCCGGAAACAACGCGATATAGCCGATTGAAATTGCGTTGTTGGTGGTAAGCGCAAACGTCCGGCCACCAACCAAATCAATTGCATAGAACGCCGCCAGCACCGGCATGCTGACAACCATCATCATCATGAGGAACGGCAGACCGTCGAGACCGGTGGGCTTGTGTCGCAGTGCCAAGGTGTAGACCGCCCACGACACAATCGCCGGCAGCATCAACAAATCGCCGGGGTTGAACGAAAACGCGCGCAACACGCCAAGGTCGCCCTGGATGACGATGGCGGTGATGCCACCAAACGCGATGAGCATGCCGGTCAACATGCGCCAGCCAAAGCCCTCGCGGTAGATAACCCACGCCAGCAAAACAGTCAGCGCAGGGGTGCCCCCGTTGATGAGCGATGCGTTGACAGCGGTGGTGAATTGAACCGCCGAATTGAGAAACAGATTGAAAGTTGGTACGCCCATCAACCCAAGGAAGGTGATCATTTTCCAATGGCGTTTGATCACCGGCCATTGCCGAAACACGCCGGGTAGGGCAAAGGGCGCCAATATCAGCAGCGCTAACGTTACCCGCCAGAACGTGAGTGAGAACGGTGGTACTTCCTGAACCGTGACCCGCGCCACGATGTTGTTGCCCGACCAAAAAATCGTCGCGAGCAGCAACAACACATACGGCAGCAGCGTGGCGTATCGGGTTTGGGTCAAGACGCCTTAGCGGGCTGCGGCGTCGAACGTCGAGCACGTTGCGCCAAGTAGATACCCCCAAAAATAAGAACGATGCTTACTCCGTGGAACCATTCCAACGTCTCGCCCAGGAACACCACGGCGAGGACGCCCGAGAAGATCGGCGCCAAGTAGTTGAATACGTTTGCGCGGTTGGCGCCCAATCGGGCGACACCAAAATTAAAAAAGGCAAAGGCTACAACAGACGCGAAGACACCAAGATACAGAACGCCTGCAACATTGCCGACCGTTAGCGCCGCGCGCGTACCGGTTGAAATGTCATAGACGTAAAACGGTACAATAAATATCCAACCGACAACCATGACGCCGAGTAGGAGGCCCATAGGGTTTGTCTCGCGCGGCATCGCCCGCAGTCCAACCGAATAGATGGTCCACGAAATCACCGCGAGAACGGCGATCAGGTCACCTGAATTGAATGCAAATGATGCGAGCACCCCGATCTCGCCATTTGAGATCACCACCAACACACCGACAAACGCCACTATCATAGCCAGCGCCGTGCGCCACGATATTGTCTCGCGATAGGCAAGCCATGACGCGATCACACTTGCGGCGG
>Ga0115002_10002444_pt1 | contig 24271 bp, 19 predicted proteins | sample ArcticOcean_MG_C_8_FD_89576 | JGI IMG/M metagenome (GOLD analysis project Ga0115002, IMG submission 89576) | Marine microbial communities from western Arctic Ocean - ArcticOcean_MG_CB11_86 | ecosystem: Environmental > Aquatic > Marine > Oceanic | place: Arctic Ocean: Canada Basin | collected... | reverse complement strand
TGAGGAGGTGGCGTTCTGGGACGACCTGGATTTCCTGGGGTTGTCAGGCTACTACGAACTGGTCTCGTTTGACCATCCGACGGTTGACGATATCGTTGAAGGATGGATCCCTATTAAGGAAAAATTACATCGCTGGCAGGCCCGATGGAACAAGCCATTTCTATTTATTGAAATTGGCTATATGAGTCAGGAAGGGGTCGCCAGCCAACCTTGGAATTATGTTTCAAAAGCCCCGCTAAACCTGGAAGAACAGCAGCGATGTTATGCCGCATTACGACGGGCCTGGGAAGACGAAAGCAACTTCGCCGGATTGTATCTCTGGGTATGGGAACCAGACAAACGGGGTTCGAACGATACGGGCTACAACTTTGCTGGAAAACCGGCCGAATCTATTGTCCGGGCGTGGTATCGAAGCATCCCACCGAATGCAACCATCTTCGATCTCACCGTAAATACCGTGGAGCATTTCTTCCGATCTTTGCGGCAGGGCCTTTAATTGGGTGATTGAAAAACATGCCCTCGTAGGCGCCCCGCGCGCCATGCTCCCTACGATTTACCATGACAATAATGCACAGCCGCAAGGGCATAGACTTTGGCGACACGTATTAATTCGTCGACTGCGACGCGCTCATGGGTGGTATGGGCCCCTTCGGCGGCAGGGCCGTGGGCCAGAGCGGGTACCTTGCCTTGCGCGGCAAAGGCGTTGCCATCGTCGACAAAAGGTTTGCCACCCAAGGGCAGTGACCGACCGGTGACCTCTTCGTGAGCGGCTTGCAGGGCGGTAACCAGTGGTTCTTCTTCATCCACACGAAACCCGTCTCTGACAACCGTAAAGGTCCTATCAATGATGGTTTTAGTCTCCTGAGCGACGGTATCCAGCACCTCATGAAACGCCGCTTCTACATCTGGGATATCATGCCCGGCCACCCATCGCCGTGTGCCTTGTATTTTACACTCTACAGGGGATTGATTGAAGATCTCACCACTATGGATCTGACCAATAAACACAGTCTCGGCACCGACATACGGATAGGTTGTTTTCCCCAGGTCGTCATTCATGGCTTTGAACCGGCGGACGACTTCGGCCCCCGCACCGATTACATCCGGCTGGTTTGACGGCCGCAGCACCTCATGTACACGCTCTCCCTCGCGGCGGATCGTCATATCCAATACCGCCTGACCCCGGCCTGCAATAGGCATTCGATCGGCCAGGTACTCAGGAATCAGCACGGCATCACCGACATACCCGGCGTTAATCAAACCATATACTTGTCTGCTATCACCCCACGGGGCCTCGTGATGATCATGTGCGGTCAACAGGATGCCGCCGTTCGCCAATACCCCCGTATCCCGCAAGATCCGCAGGGCTTCGATAGCCGCTGCCAATCCGGCTTTCATATCGGCGGCGCCTTGCCCGGAAAGCACACCGTGTTCTAGGCATGGTGGTGTATATGGCAGATGAACGGTATCAAGATGACCGTCAAACTGGAGAGTCGGGCCGGCGCCACTCGGACACCAACGAACGACAACCGCCGGAGCATCGGGCCAATCGGCAATCGGCCGTTCCACCTCGAACCCATCTGAGCCCAGCAACTCAGCCAACCGGTCCGCCACCGCAGCTGCGGAACAGGTCGGGCTGGGAATCTCCATTAACGCGATAGCCGTTTCCAGCAGTCTGTTCTGATCCACGGCGTGATCAATACGATGCATGATATCTGGTGTGACAGGCATAGGTTATTTCCGGTGATTATGATAACGCCATGAGGGACTGTTGGGATTGGCTTCTTTTTCCAGACGTTCCAGATTCGCGTGGCTGCCCAGCTCAATCAACGCATCAGCCGCTTGCATAACGTAATCAGCGGAAGAATTGAATATCATTTGTTCGTCCGACCGTTTAATGGCGGTGACCATCACATCATATTTCGCATGGATCTGGGTCTCTTTCAAGGAACGGCCAATGAGCGAGGCGTCTGATTCGAGCTCAATCTGCTCTATCTCGAGAGCCAGTTCCTCGGCCATAGTGGCCAGTTCGATGAAATCTGCTACGGCCGGTTTTAACAGCATTTGTGACATCTGATGCGATCCGGTGATCACAGGCGATACCACTCTGTTGGCAACCCGCACGGGTCAGTCGTGGAATAACCGCCTCTTTCAGCTTCATTAAGCCCCTGTGCCTAAGTAGCCTGTGAATACCGCTCATACCCCAACTTGCTCATACCCTAACTTGCTCACATCCTCATGGAGGCGAACAAGTACCCGTTCTCTGATTTCTTTGAACAGATCTCTGGTTAGAAAATGTACACCAGGCAGGTCGCCTTTGGGCTGGCCAACAAAAATATCCGCCGGCATATCGTACTCCTCTGAGGTGATCCCCTGTTTCTGTTCCAGAGCAAAACCAAGAATATGCGCCCGGAAGGTGGCGTCCAGAACCCGTTCACTGGAGAAGGGGATATTGAAAATCGATTCGATGCCCTCACTGACCTGGGCGGGGGGAGCCATGGCAAAGAGGCAGCCGCCGTGGAGATCTTTGTTGATCATCTTCCAACCTTCGTTCGTAATGTTATCTACCCAGTAGTCCGCCGATTCCGGTTGGCAGTTCGGATCCATTACATACAGCAGGAAGGTACGCATCGACATATGCCCCCCTGCGATGGCAAAAGGATAGCCGGGGTTGGTCTGACCAAGATAGGCGGAGAACTCGACTCCTTTTGAATGCATCGCGGATTCTTTGCCGCCAATTTCATCGGCAATAGCTCGGACGCCCTTCCCGAAGAGCGGTTCCCGACCATAAGCGATATCTTCTTTGATTTTCTTAGCTTTCTCTACATCACCGAACGTGATGCCGTCGGCCACGCTACCATTGCCCTTACTATTATAATCCATTAAAAATGAAAGGACGACGTTCATGGAAATGGTATCATAGCCTAAATCATCATCCAGACGGGCCAGCTCCAGGTTGGCACGGGGATCAAGGATACCCAGGTTGGCGCCAGACAGTTCCATGGGCTCAAATTCGTAACGTCCCAGGTATTTACCGTGGTTTTTACGGGCTTGACGCCAGTCGGGATCTTTGCCTTCGGGCGGTACTTCGTAGAAATCCTGATGACAGGATATCTGACACCCGAAACAGTTCTTGTCTATTAAGATCAGATCATCCGAATCGCGCATCGTCTCTAAATGCACGGGGACCGCCACATTTTCTGCCTGCGGTGCAAAATTCTTAAACGGCAAGACACCGAAGCTGTCCAGAAATTTGCTGTTTTTCCCGGTGCCGCCCAGACCATCCCGATTGTTGGGATGACGATACCCCCGGGTCTGATCCCCGCGACCGATCTCGTTATTAATGGCCTTCAAACGGGTATCACCCTTACGGTAATATTCTTTTTCGGCGACGGCGACGATCCCGATGATATTCTTGGAACCCAGGACCGACCCCATGCCCAGGCGGCCACCGAATCGCCATTTGTCTTCGCCGCTCATGAGTTGTTCCTGCGTCGTTCCGACGATACAGGCATACCAGACCGTCTCCCAATGCTCACCGGCCGGACCGATCACGGCGAAATGCGCCGGATATTTTTTGTTGCCCGGATCGTTAAAATGGCCATTCAGGTAGTCCATTTTATTGCGAACACGTGTACCGATAATCTCGTCGGGCGCATCCATAAGCGAAAGAGAAGGACCGCCGTCCGTTTGTGAAACAACCAGGATTTGAGGGGTAGCCGCCCGACCGGTCAGGATAAGATCACCAATACCAGTATAAGAAAATTTACGCCCGAAACTGCCACTCATCGCTGACCAGGCTGGCATCGGATTACCTGAGTCGGTTCGCTTGAGTGGAGAATAGCCAGAAAAATATGTCCGCAGGCCGGTCATGAACTGTGTACCGGTAAAACAGCCCGAATTAATGACCAGCGGCGCATCCGGTGCGAAGGGGTCGGTGATGTCGTAATCCGCTAGAATCTTAAAAGAACGGCCGATGCCGCCCAGAAATTCCATATCATCCTGAACGGGCCTGTCCTCGTTGGATATGGTCTGTCCTGAACCTACATCAAACACCATACGTTTGTATGAAAAGTCCGTTACGTCTTTAGGGTTATCGACGCGGGATGTAATCACAAAGGGCCTCCCTCTAAACTATGAATGACAAATGGCAAATGAGCGTCTTGATTTATATATATGATTGATATCACGAACAAGTTTATTGGCGATGGAATATTATACAACGAAATTGCCTATACCACAAGAGCCAATTATCAGGATTTCAGAGCCGATTGTTGACAATTCATGATCAGTAACTTATCCTTACTCATGTGTCGGTGAAGAAATAAAATCAGGTTTTACTTTCGAGATTTTCGACGAGAAATTATCTGCAAACTATGCCCTTTGCCCTTCTTTTCATGAATCGATATTCGTAAATCAATCATGGTAACATGTGAGGTGTGATCTTGACAGATTTATCCCAGCAGACTGAGCCCGCCATAGAAGTGCCCAGCATTGTCAGCGATGAGCAGGTACAATCCTTCGTTGAAAACGGGTACCTCGTGGTCCCGGACCTAATGGACTCCAATGAGTTAAAAGAGTTGAAAGATGACCTGATCGCCGTCGCCCGCGGTCAATATCCGAATGAAGGTATTGATCCCGCTTCACCGGACGATACCGATGAAGACATCCTTCAACGTATACTCTGCATTCATCAGCCCCATTACGTCAGTCCGATCATTGAGAAGTATGTTCGTCATCCGAAGATATGCGGCATTTTGGGTCAGATTGCCGCCGCACACCTGCCCTATTGGGACGGCAGCGTCAAATGCATGCAGTCTATGTATTTCGTCAAACCGCCTCAATTTCAAGGCCAGGCCTGGCATCAGGATGAGATCTATATCCCCACCCGTGACCGATCCCTGATCGGCGCCTGGATCGCCGTGGATGACGCCACGGTGGAAAATGGATGCCTGTATGTCATTCCCGGTTCACACCGCAATGGCTATCTCTACCCTCAACACCAACATGAAAACTCGGATGAATTCGATTTCGCGCCGGAAAGTCACGGATTTGATGAGCAGGCGGGGGTCCCGGTTGAAGTCAAAGCGGGCACGCTGGTCTTTTTCAACGGTTACCTCCTGCACCGATCCCGTAAAAATCGGGGGCAGACCACTCGCCGCGTTCTGGTCAACCACTACTGTAATGCCTGGAGTCTCCTTCCCTGGAGTATCAAGGAAGGGGAAAGTGCAGCCAACGCCGACCGCCGGACTATTATACCCGTATCCGGTATCGATCCCTATAGCTGGAAAGGCTACGAAAAACCACCCCGTTCTGTCTCGATACGTAGCTGCAAAACCTCTGATGAAATGGCAAGCGAAGAAGCCGGTGAAACAGATTGATTTTACCCCCGGAGAACACGGAGCCGCCGCTTGCGCGAAGCACTGCGAGCAACGGACAGATCGCACAGAGTAAAATAACCCGCCTGTGTGCTCTGTGCCTTTCCATCGTTAAACAATCATTCGAAGAAATACACAGGAGTGTGGTATGTCCATCAAGCAGTCTGTTTGCATTCCCATTATCCCCTATAGCGATATGGGACTGGAAGTATTGTTAAAACAGATCGCCGGTATCGGTTATCCTGCTATTGAAATCTGGGGGCGTGATGAGGGGTTCGATGGGCTCTGTCATACCGCCTTCCGTCATGGCCTACAAGTGATCAGTATGATTGGCCATACAAGTTTACCGGACGGCCTTAATAATCCAGATAACCACAACCGGATTGAAGATGAATTAAAAACCTCCATAGACATTGCCGTGGATAAAGGCATGACCGGCTTAATCTGTTTCAGTGGTAATCGCATTAATGGGATGGAGGAGGGCGAGGCCATCGCCAACACGGTCGCGGGCTTGCGACGCGTCGCGCCGTATGCAGAAGCCCACGGTATTAATCTTAACCTGGAGCTGCTTAACTCCAAAAGAGATCATAAAGGATATCAATGCGACCATACGGCGTGGGGGCTGGAGGTGGTCCTTCAGGTGAACTGTCCGCGGGTCAAACTGCTCTATGATATCTACCACATGCAGATTATGGAAGGCGATGTCATTCGGACGATGCTTGATAACCTCCACGCTATCGGGCATGTCCACACCGCTGGTAATCCGGGCAGGAATGACCTGGATGACGATCAGGAACTCAACTATCGCGGTATTTGCCGGGCGCTGGACAAGGTCGGGTACGAGGGGTATGTGGGCCATGAATTTCGACCTAAAGGCGATATCATTGCTGCTCTACGTCAGGCTTTTGAGGTGTGTAAAGGGTGAGGGGCATCGACGATCCCGGCATGGCGAGGCCATGGACGTTATAAAAGATGGCGCATGTCGACGAAATATAAAACCCGAAATGTATTTGATTTGCCGCTTCGTTGTTCCCTATTCATACTTCAGCGTCCTCACCGGATCAGTCATGGCCGTCTTGATGGCCTGAACGGACGCCAATTTCTTTGGCGCGGGTGGCGGACCGCGTGGTACATCTCTTCAAAGTCACCCATCACAGAAAACCGTTCCTGCGGCTTGGATATCAAACCGAGTAGCCATTCTGCCATGCGAGGTGGTTTAGGGTTCTCCATATTATTTTCCATGTCACCTGGCAGGAACGTGTTCAGAACCAGGGTAAAGTCCCGATTCGGCTTGTTTTTCAAATCCGCATGGGGCAACGGATATGTTACAAGTCCTCTGCAAACCTGGGGACGCTGCCCCACAGGGTTTCCTGATACACTCTGGCCTCATCGCGCGCCCGTTTTCCTTCAGATGACAGCCGGTTTTAGATTTTTCGGCGACCACCCCGCTCAGAAGTAGGCCGGCCAGTCTCTTTCGTCACATACCCCTTGCGATGCAACTGCTCCAACGTGAAATACAGCGCCCCCATCGAATAGGCCTTCCCGGTCCGTTGGCCGATCCTCTTGTTGATCGGTACACCTTACGCCTGGTCACCCAGGCACCAGATGGTAATCAAAATGGCCTCTTCCAACCGGGTAATAATCTGCATACGCTTTTCCTATATTTATTAGAATACAAATACTAAATCACTAGAACAGGAGGCCTTGTCGAGCCGTTTTTTTCGCCTCAAATAATAATTGAGTCCTTGACTTATATTCGTTTTGATTGATATTATTTGTAACCAAAGGGGAAGGATTTATGAATAACAAAGAGTTTGACCAATTGGTCAGAGATGCAGCACCTAAGGATTTAACGCCCTTGGACTTGGATTATGCGATTGAATTTTACAGATTTCAGGCAAGGATGGAACGCCGGTATCTGGGAGAGTGTATGCAGCTCGCGTCCAGGTTCAAACTGTGTCGTATAAATATGCTCAAAGAATTAAAAGCAGCGGAAGAATTAAAAGCAGAAGAAGAATTAAAAGCAGCAGAAGAACTGCTAGCGGGCACAGATGAAGAATTGGTAGCAGAAGAAGAACCATCTGAGTAAAGATGGATGATGCTCAGATCTCCGTTTTGTCTACAAAAAGCCGATAGAGTGACTCTATCGGCTTTTTTCTTAATCTCCTCTTGTACACGAACCTCACCTACTGACCTTCTCCTTTATCGGCTGGGGAGATTTTACGAGCACAGACAGCCGTTTACGCAGATCGATGGTATTGTTTTCGATTTCATAGGTATAATACAGTTCGTCCAATGAAGGACGGAGCGCCTCAGCAAACGCCAGATAGCAGGCGTCGGTATTGGGGGCGAGAAGCCGATCATTCATGGTAAACTGAATGGATCGTAAATCGAACCTGAGCGTATCCAGCTGCGTCGGGTGATTCTCTAACCGTTCGGCGGCGCTCAGAACCGCATGAACAGCCTGTCGAATCCGACTTTTTGCATCGCCATCCATCGGACTTTTTCGATTGTACAAGAGGCCGAGTCTACCTTCCGTTTGATCCATACTGTAGCTGCCTTCGTGACCGACCAGAACCACCCCGGGACCGTTCGGTACATGACGATAGTCGGCGACATCAATCAGCAGTTCATCGAAGGCCTGTTCCTGAATCCATTCCATGAAGACGGTCAGGTAGCTTGACATATCTACCTGCTCGGGGCGCTCGACAAATAGTTTGACATTTATATGCTCGATATCCATGCCTGCTCTGTTCCTTTCGTTTATCCTGCTGCTGGTTGCGGTGCAGATTGTAAACGTGCATAGCAACTGTATGATGCTTCGATGAACAATTGCGCTTCTTCGATACGATGATGGGCAGTCTCTTCTGTATAGGTCTCACCATCGCGGCTGTGCGCTGCAAACAGATACTGGCCAAACCGCCCGCCACCGAATGGATCGAAGAAGTCTTCCGTATCGAATAGATGGGTACGGAAAGCTTCGACAATCCGGTTGGGATCGTCATCGAGATCGGGGACCCGAATGCGTGTGAGCCCCTGCGCGGCACGAAGCATGGCATGACATGCACGCTCACCAGCGGTCTGTGCTTCGCTCTTATCAAGGAGCACCTGTGCTTCGAAGGCCTCCCGTTCGGCCGCCGCCAGGGCGAACTCAACCTGCGAAACCACCTCACCAGCACATTCCCCGGTGCCCATGTCACCCGTCGTAAACTCTCTTGGATCGGCCCAGTCGCTGTAGAACTCAGGATGGGTATCATGGGGAGGCACCTCGACCAGATCTTCGATCATCGTCTTAATATGTGCTTTACCGATGCGTTTGATAAAACGCTGAAACGACTCACCGGTTTCCCGGTCAGCCAGGTAACGGCCCGTAATCCGGTCGACCACATCAGGAATACGGAGGGAAGGGATGGCCCCGACGGCCAGACCGTACGAACCAGCGTTTTCCGTCCACTGCCCTCCCAGGACAACCTGGAAATGTGGCACGGTATACCCGCCGACGTGACGGCTGACGCCATAGAACCCCAGGTCGGCTACATGGTGTTGGCCGCAGGAGTTAAAGCAACCGCTGATCTTAATCCGTAGATTCTTAACCGCTTCATCCATCCGCATGCTCTTTTCAGCCAGACGGGTCCGCAATTCACCGGCCAGTCCGCGGGATGCGGCGATGCCCAGTTTGCAAGTATCGGTACCAGGACAGGAGGTGATATCAACGATGGTACCCGCCCCTGCTTGTGCCAGTCCGAGCCTATTAAGCCCATTGTAGATGTCTATTAAATCGGCTTCGCTCACCCAGCGTAGGACCATGTTCTGTTCGACGGTGGTACGAATAGTTTCATTGACGTACTTTCGAGCAAGGTCGGCTAGACCGCGTAGCTGGTCGGCGGTGATGTCTCCAAGCGGCAGGGCAATGGTGACGGTCGTATACCCCTCCTGCCTCTGGCCGTAGACATTAGTCTCCCGCCATCCATCGAAGCCTTCCGGCGAGGGGGCACCGTTCAAGAAATGCGCATCGCGGAGGGGAGTCTCATCTGTAATATGCAAATTATCCAAATAAGCCGTCCAGGCCGGATCGGGCGTCAATTTGGCCCGTTCTTCCAGCACCCGCTTACGAAGCTCGTCGATGCCGAGGTTTTTAACCAGGAATTTAATACGTGCCCGAGCCCGGTTGCGTTTCTCTCCATATTTCGCGAATACAATGCCGAGGGCTTGAGAGATCGGCAGGAGTTCTTCTTCCGGTAAAAATGCGTCGAACAACTTGGCCTGGAACGGTACAGCACCCAGGCCACCGCCGACATAAAATTCGAAGCCGCGCTTTTCCTGGCCGTCGATCACTCGTTTGACACCGATGGCCCCGAAGTCGTGCATATTCGTCAAGCCGCACGCCTCTTCCTTACAACCGGAGAAAGCTATTTTTACCTTACGACCGAAATCCTGGGCATCCGGATGACCAAGCAGAAACTCAGCTAGGGCCTGGGCATAGGGTGTTACATCAAAAGTTTCCCCATGACACACCCCTGCGATTGGACACGCAGTAACGTTTCGCACCGAATTCCCGCAGGCTTCGCGTGTCGTGATGCCCACAGCTCCGAGCCGTCGCATAATGGTCGGCGTGTCCTCGATGTGAATAAAGTGAAGCTGGAAATCCTGCCGGGTGGTGACATGGGCAATCCCTTCGGAATACTCCTCCGCTAATTCGGCCATCACTTCCAACTGACGGGTATTCAATCCGCCGAAGGGTATTTTAATCCGTAGCATGCCGGGCGCATCCCAGGCTGTGTCCGGGCCCTTGACCAAATCGCCGGATGGATAGGACAAAGTCTGCGTCTTAATGCCGTCATGCCGCTGACCGTTGTCGTACCGCTGGCCGTAGGCGCCGCGCCTTAAGCGGGTTTCCGCGAATACCTTCTCATCCATTTTTCCGTGTCGTCTGAGTTCGATTTCCGTTTCAAACTGGTCTATCTCCTTCTTCAGATCATCTGAAATAGTGTCCTCGAGCCGGGTACGCCACTGTGTATTACTCTTCTTCATACCTTCTCCTCTTTTAACGCTTCATTTACCGGGAGCCCAATGAGCTCATCAGTTATCAGTTTTTCACGGACGGAAACGACCTCACCAATGATGATCGTCGCAGGGGATTGGATCTCGGATTCATTTGCGAGTGCCACGATCGTATGAAGCGTGCCGACAACCACCTGCTCTTCCTGCCATGTGCCGCGTGAGATAATCGCGACAGGGGTTTCCGCCGAGCGGCCGTGCTTGATGAGTTCGTCGGTCACCTCCGGCAGATGAGCGACGCCCATCAAGACAACCAGTGTATCCATACCCGCACAGGCCTGCCAGTTAACAGCCTGTCGTTCGTCTACCCGGTGGGCCGTAATAATACCAACTGAGCCGGACAGACCCCGGTGCGTCAACGGAATGCCTGCCCTTTCCGGAACTGCGACTGCGCTTGTCACCCCCGGTACAATCTCGAAGGGGATACCATGTTGGACACACACCTCAGCTTCCTCACTCCCTCGACCGAAGACACAGGGATCGCCACCTTTTAAGCGCACCACCGTCTGCCCTGATTGACTGCGCTCAATCAGAAGGTCATTGATTTCATCCTGACTCTTATGATGGCTCCCGGGCGCTTTTCCAGCGTAAATTCGATCCGCCCACAGGGGGGCTTCATCCAGTATTTCTTTCGGGATAAGCCGATCGTACACAACAACATCCGCCTGCCTCAAACATTCGAGGCTGCGGACAGTCATCAACCCCGGATCACCGGGTCCTGCGCCTACGATATACACCATACCTGCCTGGTTCATAGTGGAAATCCTATTGTTTGTAATTAGGCCGGGATCTATCTACCTTACGCTTTTTATAGCACGTCTTATTGTACCCGAACGGTTTAATCGGGTGGCCATCTATCCTGAATTTTCTAAGGCTCACCGCTTATAGCAGGCGCGCTGGAGGGTTCTATGACCTGCTTAGTCCTCTTGATTAAATCGTGGGGTATTGAGACGCCCATAATGGCTTCAATTTTCTGATAGGCCGCCGCTTCATCACCGGAACGTAGCAAGTCGAGAATATCCGAATCAACCAGTTCGTACCAGCGTGTTCTACGTGTTTTGAAGTCGGGATGCTTTTCTACCAGAGGCTGCCGGATGGCCCCAGCCAGTTCCAGAAAACGAGCGTATTCCGGTCCAAAGGCCTCTTCGAGGCACTCCCGAATGCGTACGGCCAGTGCCGGTGCTTTGCCGCTCGTTGAGATGGCTACAGTCAAATCTCCCTGCCGAATGACCGATGGGGCGATAAAATCACATAACGGTACATCGTCCACCACATTGACCAGCACACTGCTACGGCGTCCTTCTTCCCAAACCTGTCTGTTCACTGCGGAATCATCCGTAGCACTGATCGCCAGAATCGCCCCTGCCAGATCGCCTGGCTGATAAGGTCTGCCATGATGCTTAATCCGACCATCTGTCACCAGATTCAGCAGGGGTTCTATCAGTTCAGGAGCGATCACAGTAACACAGGCATTCACTTCAAGCAACGCCCGTGTTTTGTCCGCTGCAATCTGCCCGCCACCAATCACCACGCATGGGCGGTTATTTAAATCCATAAAAAGAGGATAATACGACATGTCTGCTCTATAACCAGTTAAAGTTTACCTTGTTGACTATTTAAGTAAACTTAATAAAAAAGTAAGATCTGTCAAGATGAAATTATTCGAAACGATTAGATTTTTAGGTAAAACAAGTTTCTGCCGTATACAAGCCCTATCAAAGTAAAACCTGTCTGCTGTTAACCCGATTTTTCAGTCGGTTATAAGATGCGATATAAATCTGTGTAACCTGTGAGGTTATCAAGTTGATCATATCCTACCCGAAATACGCTGCGAATTTACGCCTGGCCTTCGTGATCTTTCTATCTGGCTTTCTGGTCAACATGACTGAACCGGTATGGGCTCAGAATGTAGCACCACGGGCAGATCAGGAGGAGACTAATTTACAAGTACTCGAAACTCAGCAGGTCGACCTGGGAGATGGCATAGCACTTCGTTTGTTTCGTCTTCACGCCACTCAGATGGTTATAAAAAATAAAGGTGCATTGGATTCCCTCGTCCGTACAGATGCCAGTTTCGAAAAGTGATCTGGACATTTCAAAGCATTGGATATTGATTTGACCAACAAACCTTACTAGGTCTGACGGATCTCAATTCAGGTTGGTGTAGAGTGCCGGGCGGACTTGCGGTTGAAACATTTCGTGATCAAGCAAACCAGCGATATTTGTTTGTAGTAAGTGATGATCACCCCGGTGAAGGATGTCGGGCCGGGAGCAGTTACAATGTATGGGTGTTGTTACCCAAACTGCCGGAAGGCTATAATGTGGACTTCGCTGTCAGTGTGAAACATCCAGTTGATTAGCAGGCACGCCCTTGCCACGCCTGCTACGAACGCCAGAGGGACCTACCGCTGTATCTTCCTTCATTGACCGTTGACACCTATTGCCAATACTGGTCGCCTCAAATCAGACCGCGCCATTGCCTCCTGCCTCACAAGTGATAACCCTGGGTCAAGCGTTGTTATTCTATCCTTTTTAACCCTTCAGGACAGCACTTCTTTAATGCTCCAAATATTTTACTTATTTTAATATTGCAATGTGATGCAGGTCATTTTTTCGTTGAATTTTCTTGAATGGGCACTGGTATACTGTACATCCGTCTACGGGTTTACTTTACCGAAAATTAGTGACAGGTGTCGATGCCTTAAGTTCAGAAGGTAAATTAGCCAAAGTGGATCGACCATCGTGGACATCCAAATGATTCGCTCTGGACGGGGCCCGTCCGGGAATGGAAGTAGTTTATGAACATCAGGTTTTGTTTAGATCGCGTCTGAATGGAGGAAAGATCTCTTAAAAAGAAAAAGCGGTATTCTGACTGGCAATCGCCGAAATCAGGATACCGCTTTTTTATAAGCTCCCCGGGTAGGACTCGAACCTACAACCTAGTGGTTAACAGCCACTCGCTCTGCCATTGAGCTACCAGGGAATATTGCTGGCCTTCGCAACAGGGAGAAAATATAGATTATGGGACGGGATTTGTCAAGAAAATTATGAGACGTTCTGAGTTCCGGGTTCCGAGATCCGAGTAGTCCCCGTGGTTTCCTTTTTGCTGAGCGTTTCGTGAGGGATCAAGGCTACCAGGCGGCCAGGCAAGGGTTAATTTGCATTGCCCTTTCTCGGGCGGCATGGGCGGCAGTCCAGTCTCCGGCCTGAGTGAACAGCTCAGCAGCATTAAGATACAGATCCGGGTCAATCGGATTGTGCGCCAAGGCCTGGTTCATTTGAACGCGTGCACGTAGATAAGCGCCGTTGGCTGCGTACGCGCGGGCCAGCGTAGCTGAGGTTTCATATCCTCCTCGGAGCAACGCATCTTGTTCTGCCAGTGCGAGCGCCCGCGGTAGGTCTTCTTGCTGTTACATCAGGCAGAGCGCCAGCGCTCGGAGATGGCCGATATCGCCGGAGGCTACTGTGACTTCCAGGATAACCCGGGCCATATCTCTCAGCATCTCCGCCTGGTCCGGCGCACCCAATGCGTCTTCCTCATGGGCCAGCCGAATCATAAAGGCCGGCGAACGGGTGGTTTTGACGACCTGTCTCAACAGCGGCCGGGCTTTTTCATAGTCTTTTTCACATTCGGCCGCCCTGGCCAGATAGGCCAGAGCCAGGTAATAGTCCGGCACGATCTCAAGCGCTTCGTTGCAGTAGGTGCGTGCCCTACCATACTGGCCGGTTTTGATCGCCAGATCCGCCATCATGACCCGTACCCAGGCGGCCGGTTCTCCCCCGAATGAATCCGCGGCAACGCGTGCCCGGGCATACCAGACCCAGGCTTCATCGGCCTGACCATATGCCCGTGTCAAATCCGCCATCCGGCTGTACGCCGCTAAGCCGGGCGCTATTCGAATCAGATCTTGAAGTGTGGATGCGGCTTCTTTCAGACGGCCGCTTTCGACATACACATCGCTGATCACAGTGAGTACCGCCGGCTCTTGCTGCTTCCGAGCCAGCGCTTCCTCAGCAATCTCGTATCCCTCCTGAAACCGGTGTTGAGAAAGCAGTACAGAAGCCAGTTGTGATCTGGCCTCTATATTATACAAGGTAGCGTTAGTAGCCAAAAACCGCCTGAGCAGGCCTTCCGCATGCTTGTAGCCGGCATGATCACCGGTCAGCCTGGCCTGTGTGACATGCGCCGCCGCCAGCCGATTCATAGCCAAATAAGCCACCGGATCTCGATCCCGCCCTGATCAAACACATTAGGTGACGAGGCGCCAATCGGGGTGGTGAACCCTTCCAGCGGCTGCGGGGTCAACCCTTCTACCTTCCAGCGCTGCGGACTGTTCGAGAAGGTGACTCGGATCGTCGCTTCGTCGGTCGTCAGCACCCCATCCGTATCTACGTGCAACAAATACTGCGAGTCTTCGCCATCGGCAAACAAGCTGGAAGGCGGCGATCCCGGCATATGCGGACTCACGTTCATAACCACAACCAGATTATCCGTATCCGATGGACTCCTGAACGCGTAAAGGTCGGTAAGGTCCGTCATCGTGCCACTCGCTACAGACGGTGAGTCGCCATGATCGGCCGTGTAGCCGGTCGTCGGTTGCATGGCCACACTGACCATCAGCGCCCCGAATATACCTGCCACCAAGGTCAGTGCCGTCCTCAATATGAGGCGTCGTTTCGTCAGCATAAAATCGTCTCCTTTACCATGATTGAAATGAAACAAAACCTGTTAAACACGTCTACATGTAGGGTTCTGTCTAACAATACGAAGCGAATTACGGATTGGATTTATAGTGAGGAAAATTTGTTTGGAAGGGAGGGGCAATCAGTCAATCACCAAATCTAAAGCGCATGCCCAAGCAGATACATGTCTCCCGTCGGCTGGGGAACGCCGCCGCTGGGTTCGATGGTGATGGCGAAGGCGTCAATCAACTGTTTGTCGGTTTCGGCCAGGTCGTCTATTTTGAAGAACGATTCCTCCGTGGTCTCGCGGACGGCAAAGACGCCCGCGCTAATCGGCGTGCCTGCTCGGATGACCCAGAGCTGATAGTCTTTATCCGCCGGTGTGGGCGGCAGATTGGCCAACTGGAGAATAGCGATCCCCTGTCCCGGGTCCCAAATAATCTTACCGTATCCGGTGGGGTTTACCTCCAGCCCGTTCATCATCACCATTTCAATGACAGGCGCCGTCAACACCTCCAGCAGGGCTTGTTTTTGTACCAGCTCGCCCTGTAATTCAGCCAGTTGCTGCTGCTGGTTCTGGATGGCGCTGCGCATGGATACCGCATAGTAAGACAGACCGACAATAACCACATCCAGCACCACGGAGAAGCTTAAAGCCACCCGTGGCGTCGCCAAGCCGATGGTCACAGCCAGCCGATCCCAAATCGATCCTTCTTCAGATTTCTGCGGGGAAGCGGCGGGACGGACGGTTTGCAGGATCTTGTCCTTGACATGACTTGCCGGCTCATGCACTTCCGCCGTCAGGGGCAGATGCAGGGCCGCTGTTCGCATGGCGGTATATACCTGACGCCGCGCCTGATCGGCTTCGGCCAACGCCGCTTCAAAGAGGCGGTGGTCGTCCTCATCAAGCGCTTCAAGCACATACGCCGCGCATAGTTCTTCAAACTGTTCTTTGTCCATAGCCATAGTCAAACCCGTTCTATTATCGTACACCGCCTAATAGTTCACTGAATTTCTTCATTCCCTGCCGTACCCGTGTTTTTATCGTGCCCAGCGGCAGATTCAGTTGCTCTGCCATTTGAGACTGGGAACAGCCTTCAAAGTACGCCAGTAAAATCACTTCCCGTGGCGCCGCCGGAATCTGTTGCATCGCTTCCTGTACCTGGTCGGCGCGTTCCTGCATGATAACGGCGTCCAATGGATTTTCCATAGCCGAGGCCGTGATCTCCGGAATCGGTTCGGCGACTTCCTGCTGCGCCGTCCGAAATGCTTTGGAACGCGTCCGGTCGATGGCCCTGTTCCGCGCCATCGTCGTCAACCAGGCATAGACGTTGTCACGAGACGTATCGAACGTCGATGCCTTTTTCCAGATCAACAGAAAGATCTCCTGCATCAGATCTTCCGCTTCTTCCCGCTTTTTAATTATGGCAATCACCACACTGTACAGCAGGGCCACGTACTGATCATACAAAACGGCCAGCGCCTGCTGATCTCCATCGGAAATACGGGCAATCAACGCCTTTTCTATCGACGTATCCAGACGTTTAAGAACCGCCAGTACGACCATCAGGATCCCGAGGCACGATACGAGAATTGTTTCGCCGTTATCAAGTATCATAGTATCTATATATACGGTAAGAACAGGAACTCGGATTGGTATAATCTGTATGATACCACGCGTCCATACACTTAGGAATCCCTTTTACCAGATCTTGTGTATGGTCGGCTGGACTGTCGATATGAGGATTATGATGCTGTTTTGCCCTTCATGCCATTCTCATATGATTTTGATAGACGAACAAAGAGACCTGCCATATATTTGTTCAGGGAACACGCGCTCCCCGATAACACACGATATAATTTCGGATAGGCATATATAACGGGTCTCTTCGCAAGGCATACGCGGCGGACTGTTGGGCGGAAGCCCGACCTGGGCCATCGGCGTGACGACATCCGTCCCATACAGGGCAACATAAAATATGAGATGGTTCGTCCAGGACGCAAGATAACGTGAGGAGTTGTTGTTCATCATGAATAAAATCCCTTTACTTGGTTATACGGATAGATTGTCCGGACGGCCCGGAGATACGATTAATTTTAAAGTAAGCAGTTATGCGGATAAGCCCTACCATGCCCGTCTGGCCCGCGTTATCTGCGCAGATCCTAACCCAGCTGGACCAGGGTTGATAGAAGAAGCGGTCGATATCCCTTTTGGCGGCACGTTTTCCTCCCGATCTCAGCCTTTTTATCCAGGCTCCTACGGGTCTATTGATGTGGGGGAACTGTTCAAATCATCTGGCAGTTTCACCCTCGTCGCCACGATCTGGCCGACGACCCCCGATAAAGGTATTCAGGGGATCATAAATTTCTGCAATTCGACTAACAATCCGGTGCTGACGTTGGGCATAGACCAGCAGGGATGTGCTGCCGTCACGTGCGCAGATGCCAATCATCACATGACAGGCACCCGTGAGAAGCTGAAGTCTCACGACTGGTATCGCCTTTGGATCACCTTTGATGAGCAAACCAGGATGCTGACGGTAGGCCAACGGGCGCTGGCTCATCCGAACAGTCAAGCTCAGACGACCATACCGATTGATGAAGGCCACCCATTGCGGGACACCACGCAAATCCTCATCGCGGCCATCAACGGCCGGCGTGTGCGTAGCCATTTCAACGGTAAGATTGAATCGCCTATGATTTTCAACCGCCCGCTGACTGAAACAGACATCGCAGGATTACCAATGCAGATGCCAGAAGGGTTACAGGCCCACTGGGATTTTTCGAAGGATATCCCTTCTACGCGCATTAAAGATGTCGGCCCGCATCAAAAACACGGTCGGTTAATTAATATGCCGGCCAGAGCGATGACCGGGGCCACCTGGACCGGTGAGGAGATGTCGTGGCAACATGCACCGGATCAATATGCCGCCATCTATTTTCATGACGACGACATCTATGATTTCGACTGGGAAACAGACTTCTCATTTACCATCCCGGATACGCTGAAGTCAGGCGTTTATGCGGCCCGGTTACGCTGTGGGGAGCATGAGGACGCCGTGCCATTTTTTGTCTGCCCGCCCAAAGGCAAGCCCTCGGCCAAATTATGCGTCCTGATTTCGACGTTCACCTATACGGTGTATGGTAACCATGCCCGCCCAAATTTTGAGCCAAGCTGGCTGGATCGTATTCGTGACTGGAACGGCTATCCCTGGAACCCGGCAGTACATCGGTCGTATGGTCTCTCAACCTATAATAATCATTCCGATGGCAGCGGCATCTGTCACGCCTCGCATAAACGCCCGTTGTTCACGCTCCGGCCCGGCTACATCACCTTCGGAGCCACAGAAGGGGACTGCTCCGGTCTGCGCCATTTTCAGGCCGACAGCCATCTGATAACCTGGCTTGAAAAAAACGATATCGCCTACGATCTTGTGACCGATCAACAATTACATGAAGAGGGTGTCGATGCCATTAAGGATTACAAGACCGTAACAACCGGTTCCCATCCGGAATATCACACGCCGCAAACGCTGGATGCGCTGCAACAATATCGGGTACAGGGCGGCAACTTTATGTACCTGGGAGGAAATGGATTTTACTGGCGGGTGGCGTTGCATCCGGAGGGCAACGGAACGATCGAGATTCGTCGTGCAGAAGGCGGTATCAGAGCGTGGGCGGCTGAGCCCGGTGAATACTATCAGGCCTTCGACGGTGGGTATGGCGGCCTATGGCGAAGAAATAACCGCCCCCCGCAAAAACTGGCCGCTGTCGGCTTTTCCGCACAGGGTAACTTCTACGGTTCCTATTACAAGGTGAATCCCGACGCCCGGAAAAACCCGGATACGGCCTGGATCTTTGAGGGCATCAACGAGAACAAACTCGGCGACTTCGGATTCAGCGGCAACGGTGCTGCGGGTTTTGAGCTCGACCGGGCCGATCATCGTCTCGGTACGCCAGAGGATGTACATATTCTGGCCAGTTCAGAAGATCATCATGAGTCGTTTATCTTAGTCCCGGAAGAGCTACTCACCCATATCACCACCTGGGCCGGTGAGCCGATCGACGACCTGATCAAAGCAGATATGGTCTATCAGAAACCAGACACCGGAGGCCAGTTGTTCGCCACGGGGTCGATCACCTTTTGCGGCAGCCTGCTTTATAATGACGGCGACAACAACATTTCAAAATTGGTGGGCAATGTATTGCGTCGTTTTTTGCGGTAGAGCCTAACGCGCGTCAAACGATCTGTTCAATACCATTCACCAGATGCTTTGCCCAACTTCGAACGTACTCGGACGGATCTTCATCCAGCGTCTTGAAAACAGGATATGCCGTCTTTTTTTCGTCCGGGATGATTTTCAAAAGGGCCATCATCACATTTTCGCGAAATCCATCTTCCGACAACGACCATCGGGTGACCGAGCGTCTATCTTCAAGGGCGGCAAGCAAAGGCGGGATGGCTTCTTCAGCTTGCGCACCGATATTCCCAAGGGCCTCTGCGGCATTCCGCCGTACCCATTCATTTTCATCCTTCAACGTGTCCCCAAGCGTCCCTGTGGCACGATAAGCCGAGGCACCCATAACCCCGAGCGTCACCGCCGCTGCTGACCGAGCCCACGCCTTCGGATGGGTGAGCTGTTCGACAAGCAGATCTACGGCAGGATCACCCATCGCAGCCAGACCGAAGGGCACATCAAGTTGGCTGGGATTTCTATACTCACCCGTGGCCGGATTGGTTTCCCATTTTAATTCAGCTTCAGCGATCATCGCTTCTTTAAGGTCCGACAGGACTTTTTTACCGTATGTACACATCCTGTAATACCCGTTCACCCGTTGTCGTTCATTTGCCTCAAACTCAGATACTAAAGCGCGTTTATCATAGTCCGGTGCGCGTTCACCCGATCCAGGCGGCAGGACAGCCGATGCCCCTCGATACCAACGCCAGATATGCTGACTTATGTCCTCATGCTGAATGACCTGCTCACCGGACCTCGTCCAATGCGGCGATGTGTTATGCCAGGTCGGGGCCGTGGGTTCTTGTGTTCTCACGCCTAATAATTTTACCATGTACCGCGTGTCGGTACTTCGGTTTTCGGTCGCCCGATGCCAGATGTCGTAATGGGTGATGACCAGGATACCGCTTTCACAGCAGAGGGTAATCTCCTCCAGATCCGACTGAGGCGACATGTAATATTGGGAACCTGGTTGCACAGCGGTCGGTCCCATCTCTGAGGTCACCGCCTGGGGATAGTATAAAATCAAAACAAGCCGCGGGTGATGATCCCGAACGTTACCGCCTGCGGGATAATCCTTATGGTTATCCTGGGCCTTTGCACCGGGCAGATGATTATGGCAATGGCGGTGGCGATGAATCAAATAACGCGGCCCAAGGATGCTCGTGAGGGCACCATGGACGGCAGGATCTTCAAAAATGGCTTTCAATCTTGGCACGCGCTCAAGAATGTCGTTGCCTGGATTTTCGTTTTCTGCGAACCAATCGGTCAGGTTTTCATGTATATCCTCATGGGCCGAATCGGGGAGAGAGGGCTTGACAGAGCACATACCGGTATAAATAAAATCCTGCATTTGATCGTCTGTCAGGAGGTTCGTGTTGGTCTTCATAATTGTATCCCTTTATTGTGAGCCCCAAAGGTTATGGCCGCCTCACCATCTATTCATATCAGTAAACAAAATCCATCATCTGAGTCGATTAGTAATAAACTTATAGCAGAAAGGCCCGGCAAGAAATTATATTTTATGATGTATAGACCATAAATGACCACCATGATCTACAAAGCGGTTCCAATGAAAATTGCCATACTGGCCGACATTCACAGCAACCTCGCTGCTCTGGAAACAGTCCTGGATCATATTGACTGCTGGCGTCCCGACCAGATCCTTGTGGCGGGTGATATTATCAACCGTGGCCCGCAACCCCGTGCCTGTCTTGAGCTGATTCTGGCGCGCGCTGAGCGGGAATGCTGGCCTGTCATAAAAGGGAATCACGAAGATTATGTGTTAAGCTATCTGAAGGGAGATTGGCCAACCTCGGGGCCGACGTATGAAATTCAGCTTCATGCCCGATGGACCTTCGGCAAGTTAGATGGCTTGATCGACTCCCTGGCGGCGATGCCCGATGAATGGGCCTCACCCGATGAGCAAATTCGTATGGTCCACGCCTCCATGCTGGGCAACCGCAATGGCATTTTTCCGTGGAGTACGAATGAGGAACTACGCAAAAAAATTGCCCCGGCGCCAGCAGTCTTTCTGGCGGGCCATACCCATCGGCCCCTTGTGCGCACCGTGGAGGACACCTTAATCGTCAATGTAGGCTCGGTCGGGCAACCGTTTGACCGGGATCACCGGGCGGCGTACGCGCAGTTGACGGTGATGAACGGCTGTTGGACCGCAGACATTATACGCCTCGAATACGACCGAGCGCTCACAGAAAGGCTGTTTCATGAGAGTGGTTATCTGGCAGAGAGTGGCGATTTCGCCCGGTTGAAGTTGGCGGAATTCCGCGAAGCACGGTCTTTGATCCCGGGTTGGTATGACGCCTATGAAGCATTAGTTACCACCGGAGAGATGCCGATGAAGGAATCGATTGATCGGTATTTACGTGAGCAGGAGATTGAAGACGTGTGAAAAGGCGTCTCTTTTTTCCGGCATTCTTCACCATGGTTTGAGATCATACATTTCACTCTTCACTTCATTCATCCGCCGGTGTCAAAAGATACTGGTGCCCGGCCGGAGTTTATCGTGCACTTGATCCGGGGCTGGGATGACAGACCGGAACACACGCGAAACCCATACCACGGTATTCGCGCGGATGACCACCAGAACATCAGCAAAGAGGCCGATCATATGTTATCAAAGTGACCGGCCTTTTTGTTTTTAACGCGCCTTGATTTTCTTTGCCTATTACATTAGTCTGTTTCGTATACGAAGTATTGTATAATGCCTACGGTTACGGAGAAAAAGGAGCATATATGACCAACCTCGACCTGTTCCCGCTGTCTGAGCAGAACGGTGGCTGGCACGTGGAAGATCCGGAAGCGCTTGGTGTAGATGCCGACCTGTTGAATAAAGCCATCAGCGCACACGATCAGAATGACTTTTTCACCGAGCAGCATGGCGGTGCGCTGGTTATTATCTACAAGGGGCACCTGATTGGAGAAAGCTATGTGACGGGTACGGGAGGTGGTCCTCAGCCCTGGACGGCGTCAACCTGCAACGATATGAAATCGTCCACAAAATCTGTCTTCGGTACCGCCGTCGGTCTCTTTCTTGAGGAATATAAGGATCAGGTCAACCTGGATACCTTGCTCGTGGGCGACTGTCGCGAAGAGGCGCTGATTCCTCAGATATGGGATCAGCCGATTACGGACCATTTCAAGAAAAAAATCAAAGTCAAACATGTCCTTACCATGACCTCGGGGCATGATTCCAGAGAGCCGTGGCTGGCACCAAGCGAGCGGCGCTACTATCCTGATTATTCCGGCGCGTTCCAGATGCATGAGTACTGCTTCGGGTGGTGGCATTTTGACGACATCCCTGACCATCATATCCTGCTATTCGAACCCGGCTCCGATTTCAATTACAGCAATTTCGGTCTGGAGCAAATGGCCCTGGCGATGCGAAATATATCTGGAGAGGAAATTGGACCTTATTTGTATGACCGGGTGCTCAAAGAAATAGGCATGTCGGTCGGTCTTCGCAATCATGCTTACCGGGAGATGCCGTATTCGAATGATCAGGAGCTGAATTTTTCTGATGAACCGGGATGGGGCCGGGGCGGCAGCGAAGGGTGCAACGCCTATGGGGCCGACCGGCGTGTGAGTCCATACGGTTATAACTCTATCGTTGGCAGCACGTTCCGGTGTACCGCCCGGGACTTCGCCCGGTTGGGCTATCTGTGGATGAACAAAGGCCGATGGGGCAATATGCAGTTGGTGCCGGAAGCCTGGATGAACCTGGCCACCCACCGTTTTGTTCGGGATGACGGGTCTACGCCCATGAACTATGGCTACACGTTCTGGATTCAGGATGAATGGGAAAACGTACCGAAAGACACCTTCATGTCTCGCGGCCATAATCTGAACCACTGTTATGTCATCCCGAGTCTGGATCTGGTGGTCGTACGCCAGGGCAACGAGAGCAACAGCCCTGAGGCGGCCCTCTTCGCAAAAACACTTATTCAGAACATCGTGGCGGCCATTCCTGGAAAAACGGACTAACCACAAGGGCCACGGGGAAAGTACAGGGGCCACAGGGATTCCTTTTATTTCTGACTCAGTGAAGGATTTATTCGCATAGCCAAAACCTAAAACTCTGTGCTCCCCGTGCCTTTCCTGTGCCCCCTGCGGTTAAACAATAGATGAATACAGGGTATACAGAAACATACGGTTATCTGTCTTCCAGATTAACCGAAAGGACATGATATGGCAACAGGACAGGTGTGTGTAGTAACAGGCGGAGGGGCCGGCATAGGTAAGGCTTGTGCACTCAAATTTTCACGTGAGGGCAGGCGGGTTCTGATCGGCGATATGGCACGTTCGGATGGTCAGCAGGTGTGTGATACGATCACAGAAGAAGGTGGTGAAGCCCATTTTTTTGAGGGGGACGTCTCAGACCCGTCGGTCAGTCAGGCCTGGGCGCAGGAAGCGTTGGCGCGCTGGGGACGTCTTGATGTGCTGGTTGCAAATGCTGGTGCACGGGTATATGGCAGTATCCTGGATGCGCCTGAGTCGGATTGGGAGAAGATTATCGGGGTCAATCTGAAGGGTGTGGCGTACAGTTGCAAGGCGGTTTTGCCGAGTATGATTGCGCAGGGTAGTGGCGCCATGATCCTCATTTCCTCCGCGAATGCGTTGGTTGGGCGGGCAGATATGCCGCTGTATGATGCCACCAAGGCAGCCGTACTCTCGCTGGTGCGCAGCCTGGCTGTGGCACATGGCCAGGACGGCATACGCGTGAATGCCGTCTGTCCGGGATTTACCGTCACTGATTTTCACGAACGCAGAGCAGGAGCTGAGGGCGTTTCAGCGGAACAGTGGCGAACGAATAGCGAGGGTTACGGACTGCTGGGCCGGCCCGCTGAGCCTCAGGATATCGCCTCGGCGGTGCCTTCTCGGGCCGGTGCGGATGCG
>Ga0115002_10002443_pt1 | contig 24272 bp, 25 predicted proteins | sample ArcticOcean_MG_C_8_FD_89576 | JGI IMG/M metagenome (GOLD analysis project Ga0115002, IMG submission 89576) | Marine microbial communities from western Arctic Ocean - ArcticOcean_MG_CB11_86 | ecosystem: Environmental > Aquatic > Marine > Oceanic | place: Arctic Ocean: Canada Basin | collected... | reverse complement strand
TGTGTTGGTGGTAGATGCTGTCCGCTCGCTGCAGGTGATAGTCAGCGACGTCGTTTTCCTGGGGGTGCTGTTGGGGATGGTATGCGCTCAGCGTTTCGACTCGCTTCTTCTTGGCCTCGTCTAATGCCGCGTATCCAGCCCGCATATCCGCAAGCTCGGTCTGTCCACCTTCATCTGGCACTGTTACGGCCGATAGCATCCCAACCTTGGCACTCACCGGCTTGTAGGAGGAATCGGTGTGCCAGGTTTCGTTGCCGACAATCGTCCGAAATAGCTGGATCTTGGTGAAGTGCAGCGGTTTCTCGGGGACGCCCGGGGCGTCCAGGCCCCGAATTCGAGTTCTCCGAAATGCTCCCCAAACGCGTAACTCTCCTCTTTCGTTACAAACTGTTTTGGGAAAACGAGGAAGCCGTATTTCAGAAAAGCCCCGTTCACTGTCTCGAAATCGGCGTCGCTGAGGTCACGTAGCGAGATGTCCGTGACGACAGCACCGAAAGCCCTGCGTCCGATCGGGGTAATTGTGATTTGGCTCATCTCAGCATCCGAACACCTGAGGGGCGAGACGAACAAGTATACGCGAGGATCTCACCGAGGCTACGGCATGGGTGAGGTGCTCTGGGCGCCGACTATCCTGAAGGCCGTGCGCGGACGATATCCGTCAGCCTAGCTCGCTCTTGTTCTGCAATTGCACCAACAACCCATGCATCGACTTCGGATGCACATACGCCGTTTTGTCATCTACCATGGGTAATACCTGTGCGTTGTTATTCGCCACCTCATCAGCCGTCGCCTTGACGTCGTCGACCGAGAACGCAACGGTATGCAAACCCTCGCCGTTGCGATCGATTGCACGGGCGATCGCCGAATCTGCGTCGGTGGGGGCCACCAGCTCGACAAAGGTGTCGTCGGAGAGGCGGAAAATGGCTTGCTTGCCGATGCCGGGTGTTTCCAGGGTTTTAGTGAGTTCCAATCCTAGCTTTTTGTAGCTTGCGATCCCTTCGTCAATATCCTTCACGCGTAACACGATGTGATCGATCCCGGTAATGGCCATGTGTATCTCCTTGGTTTTATCGTCTTTCAATCGGAAATTAATCTATTCATCATGGTCCCGACGGGTAGTGTCGAGATCATCAAGGTTCTTGCGCTGGTTCAAACCGTAGATTCCCGGCGATTCGCGGGCCTCCGTTGCGATCGCGCGGGTGATTGATCCCGTCATACACAATCACATTGGCAAATTCGAATGGACTATGGCCATCCAGACAAGCCACGTTGACCCCATACTCATCCGGCTTCGAGCGCCGTTGGTGGTGTGTGTAGATACCGCAACGTGCGCAAAAGTAGTGCTTGGCTTCCTGGGTATTGAAGCAGTAGAGCGTCAAGACATCCTCGCCTTTGAGGATCGTTATGTCCTGAAGTTTGGCAGAGACCGCGACGGCGCCACGCATCCGGCAATACGAACAGGTGCAGCGGCGCGCCGTGTCGAAACCATCGGCGAGCCGCGCGACGAATCTAACGGCGCCGCAATGGCACCCTCCTTCGAGCCGGTCTGAACTACTCATCGGAAGAACCTCTCACAAGACGATGGCGACTACAACAATCTCCTTCCATCCCTTAGATCGGCGCCGTAGCCCATCTATGAAGTAGCTTCGTACTACATCGGAGCTTGGTGTGCAAGAGCGCTCTTGGGGCGCCGGGTCATCAAATCGATTTCACACTTTTACCTGTAGGTTGCAACTCCTTTCCAACCGGACTAGCTTCGCCGGTGGGGTGGAAACGACCAAATATGCACAGCACAGGACGAATCGCCATACTGCTCGGCTGCGTCGTCATTGCAATTGGCGTCATGGCAATTGGCGGCTGCGCGGCGTCCGGTCCGCCACCTGTCACCGAACACTATTTCGATATCGAAGCGCAGCGCGGCTCGCTGACGAGCGCTGCGCTTGGCAAGGTGACGCTCGGCTATGGCTCACCTAACGTCCGGTACGAATGGGCGGGCCCGGTCGCACAGGACTGCTACCGGCTTTGAAGCGTGCTCTGGAATCGGCGAACGTATTTGGCGCGGATAATTCCGCGCCCTACACGCTCGTAGTCACGGTGTAGAAGGTCAAACAGGGGTCCGGGCTTGCGGGTTTCGGCACGCATAAGGTCGCACTGGGCGTGCACTATGAAATACGCGATGGCACCGGAGCATTGGTGTACCGCAACCCAATTGACAGCGAGGCAGCACACTACGCGTTCGGCGGCGGGAAACGGGCGCAGATGGCGAAGACGGCGGCAGCAGAGCAAAACGTCGCCCGGTTCGTCGATGATTTGTCCATGCGGCTGGTTTCGATCCAGAACACGAGCCAAGTCGCGAACAGTCAGGGCACGTCGCAACAAGACGCGGCCGTTTTGAATCAGGAGCCAATAACCACGTTGCCGTCAACAGCGCCCACACAGCTGCCACCGGTGACGATGACCAGCACATCCGGTGTGGGAGTCGTATTCGGCAACTACCATGCCCTCATCATCGGTAACGATCGCTATCGTCACTTGACTGGCCTGCAGAGCGCCGTGCGAGATGCGCGCCACATGGAAGAGGTGCTACGAACCAGCTACGGCTTCACGACAAAACTGCTTGTCGATGCCACGCGAGAGGACATCCTGTCCGAGCTGAATAATTATCGGCGAGACCTCACTAAGGAAGATAATCTTCTAATCTACTACGCGGGTCATGGTTGGGTCGATGATGCGGCCGACGAACGCTACTGGCTCCCGATTGATGCTGCCTCGGACAATCCGGTGAACTGGGTATCCAACGCATCATTGACCGCGACGATACGCGCGATGAACGCTAAACACGTGCTAGTGGTCGCGGACAGTTGTTTCTCGGGGAAGCTAACGCGCGGCATCAGCGTTCAGATTAGAGCCGATGACTATCTTACGCGAATGGCCGGCAAACGCGCTCGTACCGTGGTGACCTCCGGCGGGCTCGAGCCAGTTCTTGACGCGGGCGGCACGGATGGACATTCGATATCCGCCAGCGCCTTCCTTGAGGCGCTCAACGAAAACGAATCCGTGATAGACATGTCGCAGATGTTCGGCTTCATCCGGCGTCTGGTGGCACCGGCAGCGGATCAGATACCCGAATACGGAGATATCCGACGGGCGGGCCATGATGGAGGCGATGTCCTATTCGTCCGCGTCCGCTCAAGCCCCGTCCTCTAGAGCTTCCGCGACTGCTACAGCGTGCACAGGCGAGTGGTTCTCATCGCTGCTGATATCGAACACGCGGTGATGTAATCAGGTCAAAACTGAAGAGAGTGACCTCTTAACGCCTGACCGATTCCGTATTTCGAAAATAGTCGCGACGCAAATAAACGTAGCCGGCAAAGCCAATGGAGCAAAGCAAAAACACGAGATTGAGCAAAACGGATACTTGATCGATCCACGCCAGATCTGCGCCTTGGAGAAACTGCGCATAGGTGCGGGTTTGTGCTTCCAACGCCACTGACCGCGCCGCATCGTCCATCAGATACAACAGCTTATCCAAGGCGTAGACGCCGGTACCGGCAGCAACGGCTTGCCAGCCCCAGGGCGCCGACCGCCACAAGCCGGCCCCCATCAAGGCGAACACCACAACGAACAACACATGGTATGCAATCGCGGTCAATCCGCCGCGGACGTCACCAAACAAGGGAATCGCCGAGCTAATCGAGAACATTTCGAAAACGGCTGACAGCACAAAAAGAGCACCCGCAGCACGCAAGGTAAAGTGCCCGCGCGGTTTCGTCGCCAAAGCCGGGGCGGCCGGCGCGTTGTCGGGGGCTTGCCAGTCTCCATTGTGCTTTGACGCACGGCAGTGCCGGCAAACGATGGCAGCGTCCTGAATCTCTTCGGCACAATACGGGCATTTCATGGTGTACTGCCAGCGTCGCAGCATGCGCGGCAAACACACACCATATGCGCCTTGCAGAAAAAGTCTCCCATTACAAAATGGCGCCGCTGTCAGCCATGTGTATACCCTCAAACTGTGGGCTAATCATAAACCATGCGATAGGGTTTCGAGCAACTCGCCCAGCCGACTGTCCTTCCAAACTGGTCCTTCCAAACTGCAGCGCGATAACCTGCAATCGATTTGCACGGACGGGTAGGCCAGCTAGGCACGTCAGGCGTCAAAGTCCTGCAAGCGGCGCTTGGCGGCCTGCACAAGTACCCCCTACGACCGAGTCAATTTCCGTAGCGAATTGGGAGGTTTGTGGAGCAACCCGTCGGAGCGAAATTGCCAGGACGGCAATTTCGGGACAGATACTAGTTAACGCCTCGCGGTTTCGAAACTCGCGTGGTGGGCTTGCACCGTCATACAACCATACTGGCGCATATGCAGCCTTTTACAGGGCGCAACACAAACCCTATGATCTAGGTTCAAACCAAACCAAAGGCGTCAGGTCATGAATCTCCCGATCGGAAATTTCGCACTAGCCCTCATCGCCGCATTAGCGTTTGCGACCGCGAGTGCAGACATTACGCGCCTGCCCGACGGCAAGCCTAACCTCCAGGGTACCTACGACGTATCCACCCTGACGCCGTTAAACCGACCTACGGAGTTCGGCGACAATCTCGACCTGACGCCGGAAGCCGCTGCAAAAATCGCAGCAGAAGCGCAAGCGCTGCTGGATGAGGCGAACCGCAACCGTGGACCGACCACAGAAGCACCCGCGGCCGGTGGTGCGGCACCTGTTGGTGTCGACGACTCGGAACGCGAGAATTTGGGCGCAGGGAACGTCGGCGGCTATAACTTTTTCTGGGTCGATCGCGGCTCTGAAGTGTCGCTAATCGACGGCAAATTTCGTACTTCCATAATCACCGATCCGCCGAATGGGCGCATGCCCCAGCGAACACCGCTCGCAATGCAAGCAGCAATAGAACGCGGCAGGCTGTTCCGGCCGAATGACGGAACCGCATGGTGGGTCGCGATCGAGGGCCCGGGACCCTACGATGGGCCCGAAAGCTTGGGTATTTCCGAGCGTTGCATCGTCGGCTTCACAGGCGCGACGCCGACCTTTCCGAGTTTGTACAACAACTACAAGCGAATTGTGCAGACCCAAGACCACATAATGATTCTCATTGAGATGGTCCATGATGCGCGTGTCGTGCGACTCAACGCCGAGCATCGATCGGATGCGTTACGTACTCACATGGGCGACTCGATCGGCTGGTGGGAAGGCGACACCTTGGTGGTCGACACCACCAACTTCCTCGCAAACAGCGGACAAGCGCGCGGCGGCTCCGAAAATCTCCACGTCGTGGAACGCTTCACGCCGCGCGAAAGCGGCGCATTAATGTATCAATTCACCGTCGAGGATCCAAGCGTTTGGGTCGCGCCGTGGTCGGGTGAGTATGTCTGGCGCGCGGAGAACGATGCCAAGGTATATGAATATGCATGCCACGAAGGCAACTACTCGATGGGCGGCATCTTGCGCGGCGCAAGACTACTGGAGCAAAAAGCGCTTGCCGGAGGTGGCGACTAGCCCCCGCCTGCCGCGGGAGTGTGTGACAATCTTGCTCCCATTACCCGTGCAGGCATTGTGTTTGCGGCGGGTTCGGAGCTTGCGGGTAGACCAGCACCCTTTTGCACGAGTAATCGCCAAGCCTTACCTCGTAGGGACAAAGCGTCAGCCGGGGCAGACCCGGTGCGAGAGTTGGGTAGCGCGAGCGGTCGGCGGCGGCGCCCAAGCTATGACGGGGCCGCGAGTCCAAAACGCCCGCGGTCTGACGTTTCGGAGATCCCCGAGGCTCAGGCACCACTCCCGAAGCCGCAGATTCCTACCTAGAAATCGAACCTGAACCCTTTTGTCTTTTTTTTTGCGACAGTAGTGCTAGATCGCTACGCCCGACTCAAAAGGCTGAACCCCCGACAACGGCTCGGTTGTGTTTTGCTGGGGTTGTCCGTGTTGGCCTGGGCCGGGGTGCCCATTGTACCTTTCCTACCGTTAGACCTGGCGGCGAAGGGGGCGTGGACAGTTGGCTTGCTAATCTTCGCAGAAATTACGGGGTGGAGCGCGATGCCACTGCTCGGCCCCGAAATCGTCGCTCTTTTGCGCAATCGTTGGCTGGTTATCAAGGCTTGGTTTAAACGTATATTCACATAAACAACCCGCCAACAGCCGGTCTAAGGGGCTAGCGTCGGCGCCAGTGACACGCCTCCTGACAATGGAAGCTATGAAGATTGAGCAGCCATCAAAGCGCCGGCTGACGGATCAATCAGCGTACGCAATTGGCGATCTAGTTGACGGCGGCGTGGAGCCTCTTTCTTTTACTGCTACCGCCCTTCGCCATTAAAGCTTGGAGGCAGCTGAGGCCGCAGCAAATTTTTCCATGTCGATGTCGGTGGTCAGCGTGCTCGTACCAAAGAACAGGTCTGCACCAAGTAGACCTTTGATGCCTTCCGGGGCATTCGCCAAGTACTCCTCGTCATCGAGTAAGTAGCTAAAGTCGTCTATCGTTTGCGTATACAAACGCTGGTAGGTGGCGTGCAGCATCGTGCGCGTGCCGGGAATACTGCGCGGCCCCGAACCATGCCAGGTCGCACCGTCCCACACGGCGACGTCGCCTGGTTCTGTCTCGATCGCGATCGACTGCGATTCTATATCCGCGATCTCGGCCGCGGTTGGATGGCGCCGCAACAAGTGTGAGCGCGGCACTACTCTCGTCGCGCCGCCCTCTTCCGTCATCCCTTCGCAGGCGAAACAAAACGTGATGAGCAGATTGTGCTCCGGGAACGGCGCTGGTATCCAATTCTGGTCAGAGTGTAAACCCAGGCCCTCGCCCCCTTCGTTCTTGATCGATCCGTGGAAACGACCGGCCCGAAAACCCTTGCCGACACTAAACTCGGCAATAGCCATGACCTTCGGCAACGTCGCCACGAGATCCACCGAATGGTCGCGCCCGAGGAGTTTGACCGCCCCACGTGCGGGATCAGGTTTAGTCAGCTTCGCCAACGAGTGAATCACCTCGCGCAGGTCGGCCATCAATTCAGGCGAACCCGCGTTACGGATTACCGCGTACCCTTCCTCCTTCATCTGCTCGACCACGTCCCACAACCCGAGTTCGTCGATGCGCGGGCGCAATTCATCGGACACATCAAAAGGACCCACTGGAGCCAACTCCTCCGTCGGAGCGTCTGCGGTTGCAGTATCGGATTCTGACATGGGTAGCCCCTTCTTGAAGACGGTTTACCTACCGTAGCTCGGATCGGAGCGGTGTGCAACGGCATCTAAATTTGCCTGTGTCACCCAAAATAGGATCCGTTGGGTCATCGGATAAAGCGTCGTCTATCGTACATGGTTCATGATCGACACAGGTTAATCACGCGCTTCGACGCTCGCGATATTGTCTTCTTGTTAGGTATTCGGATGCCGAATACGAACAAGACCATTATGCAGTCGCCCAAAGTCCCCGGTGCACCTCGTCCAATGCCGCATCTGCGAGCCAGCTTTCGGCGTCTAATACGAGTGATACCCGAGTTGAATCATCATATCTCGGCCAGGCTGGCAAGCCGCCACCGTTTGGATCGCCGGTCTTGGCAAAATTCAGGACCGTCTGCGACCATTGTTCGGCGAGTTTAAGTACTGCAGGGTCCTCGCGGTCGTGCATGACAATACCGCCCGCCTGAGCATCCGCAAACGTATTGAAAGTGAATGCTATTTCCGATGCGTGGGTAGCGCCCTGCTTGCCATCGGCGATGTTGGTGGGCATATCAAACCGATACAACCAACCCCCCGGTCCCGCAGCACTTGCCGCCTCGGCAAGGTAGATCGAAGCCCTGCGTAATAAGTCATTCCAAACAAGCTCGTAACGGGACTGCGAGGACAGATCTGGATAATGTGCCTTCAGCGCTGCCAGGTAACGTTGCGGATCGGCTCCATTCAGTGCCAGGGTCGCTATGTGTCTGGCCGCCTGTTCGTATGTTTCGTCATTACCCGGCATTAACAAGGTGAATAACGTTCCTTCATTGGCATTAGAACCCGCAATATAGGGCACACCCTGCCGACCCCGCTCTGCAATGGCCTGCACTGTTGGTCTCGTGATCACGGTGCCGTCTACACTCAGGGAACCACCGGTGCCCGTCGCTGTTTGCATCGCGATGATTTCGTCGGCACGCATGCCAGCAAGCTTCACCGGTAATTGTTCCGGACTGATTTGCAAATGATTTGCTAGGACGGGCGCGATGGACGTCGGCGGCGTGGCAGCAGCGTTGCCGCTATGGGCAATTGCACGGTGGTATAACCCATCAGCGCGCGGCGCACCCAGGATCCCATTGACGGAACCTGCGCCCGCCGATTCACCGAAGAGCGTAACGTTCTCAGGATCCCCGCCATAATCTGCGATGTTGTCGCGCACCCATTCCAGACCGAGGATTTGATCGGCGATGCCATTAGAGGCTGAACCCCGGTAGTCTTCCCCGAATTCGGACAGGTCCAGAAAACCTAAAAGCCCCAGTCGATAGTTCACGGTCACGACGAGGACATCGCCCTGCTCGGCCAGGACCCGACCGTCATACTCGTACCCTGAGCCCGTGACATAGCTGCCGCCATGAATCCAAAAGAGGACGGGGCGCTTTTTGCTGTCCGCCGATGGGGTATAGATGTTGAGAAAAAGACAGTCTTCGTCATAGGTGGGTTCTACGTTGATGCGGCGAGAATTTTCCTTGAAAAAGTCTATCGGCGGCGGTTGCATGGCACAGTGGCGTGGACTCGTCGCGTCGTATGTCTCCTCCGTCCAGGGGCCGGCGGCGATTGACGCTTTGAAGCGCAACGGGCCAACGGGTGCCTGTCCAAATCGAATACCAAAGAAAGCCTGGATATTGCCTATCGACTTGCCTTGGATGTTACCCAATCGTGTGTCTTTTCTTGTCATACCGTTTTCAGCCACCTGAGTTAGTCCTAGTTCCGTTCATTTGTACGATGCGCCGTCAACTCGCCCACCGCATAAATGCCTGCGCGGCTGGAAAAAAGCACAGCCGTATCTTACCAGCCGTCTTCGTGGTGTATTCGATAATGTCTTCAGGCGTCTCGCGCGGCGTACGACTCAATTCAAATGTACACTATTGACCTTGGCCATCTGTTTTAGTGGCCAGGGCTGCCTGTTTTCGCTCTTCCAATTCTGCTTCGGATATGCCGTCTAAAGCGACCAGAAAATCCATCTTGACGGTATCTTTGCGAAACGGAATGGCGCTTTGGTACTCGTCGGAGTAGTAAAACGCTTCCAACACTTCCATCGACGGGAACTTTTCCACTGCCATGAAATGGGTGCCGGCGGGCAATTCACCTTCCAGCACCTTAACCTGCTCGCCAATCATGCCACCGGCGATCGGTTTCAACTCGGCCTTTTCCGCGACCGGCATAGCGCGTTTGCCATATTCCGGATCCGGAGTGCCGCCGAGGCTCGTGCAGCAGGCAACTAGATAAGCTGGTTTGCTCGTATCAGCCATTTGTTATTCCTCATGTGTGTTGTTGGTCTTGGTTGGTTGCTCTGGCGCTTTGCTGAACATGGGAGTTCCGTCACTGGCCCAACCAAATCCAGTAAATTCAAGACGGCCACCTAGTCAGCAAGTTCAAGACATCCATCTAGTCGGTCATCTAAATCAGAACCGGACTAATCGCTGATTATATGGTGATCGGTCGCCCGATCAAGCGAATCGATTGGTGCCAGCGTCCATGAACCATCCGAACTCTTCGATGCGTTCGATCTCCTCGTGGAACGGGTAGGGGTGATCCAGCGCCAGGACCTTTCTCAGTTCCGGGTACCGCTCAAGTTGACCCGGTGCGAGATCCTCTTCCCGCCACAAATGAATCGGCCGCATATACGAGCGCATATACTGCTGCACCAGGGTGAGACGCAGACCAGGGTTCTTTCTGGGTGTCGAGCCGTGCCACGTGAAGTCATTCCATACAGCAATTGACCCGGCCTCACCCTCGAGTGCTACGCATTCACTCTTCATATCGTCCGGCAACGGAGCCCGGGCGGCCTGGTGGCTGCCGGGAGCCAGGATCGTCGGGCCATCGTCGGAGCCGGCATAGTCGGTTGCCAGGATCGAGACGTTGCAGCCGTGGCAGATGTCGCCGCCAGCTGGAACCCCATGCATGTCACTGTGCAGCGCCTGGGTCCAGTTCTCACTCCTTTCGGCTGGCGTCGGCCCCTTTGCGATTAGCGTGTGGCCCACCATCGACACGGTCTGACCGCACAACCACCGCGCCATGGCGAGTCCGACAGGCTGCAGGGCAGCCTCGATGAACACGTCGTCCTCGCGTAGCAGTTCCCAGTTCTTGGCCATATGCGGGACATCGGTGGTCCGGGTCTCCCACCCCGACAGATCCATATCGCCGCGGCGCTCGACAGTCCCGATAATGGCGTCGCGCAGGCGCCCGATCCACTCAGGGGAGATCCCCGTCTTCGACGGCGGAATCACCGTGAACCCGTAGGCCTCGAGTTCCATCACGTTCTCGGTTAGATCGAGCCGCTTGATCTCCTTGACCAACGAATCAACGTGCGGCTGTAGGCCTTTTCCAGCGATATCCAATGGTCCTCTCCCAGCCTGTGCTTGAGCTTTTAATCGTAATTTTATATATCTAAATAAGTCAAGTTGGTAGGATCTAACTGAGTATGTAAATTTCATCCTGCTCAGGCCACTGGCCGCAATAGCAGGTCACGCCGGGGTGCATACGCAGACACTGATCAGCCATTTTCCGACCAAGGCCGACATCCTCACTGGTATCTGGCAAGAAGGTTTGCACTTGTTCGAAGAGGCGTTTCTTGCGCGAACCACCGATGCCCTGGGCGCCTACCGCGCTTTTATCAAAACCACGTCCGCGCAGTTACCCAAGAGTGGTCAAGTTTTGCCGATGGCGCATTCGCTTCCGGCGATCACGGCCGATGCCCAACACGCATTGTTTCGGGTCCGTGAACTCATTGCCGAAGGCATTGCCGAGGATATGGCTGTGGACAGGACAAGCGATTTACGACCGACGTTGATCGCTTGTATGGTGTTCGGCGGCCTACAACACGTCTCTCAGAGCTGGAACGGGAAACGGTTCAACAAAGACAAATACGTCGCTTCGATGTTAGACGTTATCGACACAGCTCAAGAAATGCTGAATCGGGAGTTATCGATTAAGATAGAAAATGGCCGCCGGTAATCCGCTCACTCAAACACATATAAAGGAGATAACAGTTGCTCAAACTACACGGATTTTCTTCCAGCAATTACTACAACGTACCTAAGCTTGCCCTTTTGGAAAAGGCTATCGAGTTCGAAGAGGTGCTGTCATACACCGGCGTAAGTCCAAAGTACAAACCCGAATACCTCGACAAGAGCCCTCTCGGCAAGGTACCCGCGCTTGAAACACCAGACGGCTACATCAGTGAATCTCGCGCTATTTTGGAGTACATCGAACGCGCCCATCCGCACCCTTCCCTCCTGCCTACTACACCGTTTGCTATTGCAAAGGTGCAGGAACTTTCCCAGTTCATTGAGCTTTACTTTGAGCTCGTGGCACGCCGACTGATACCAAACCTGTTAACCAATACCGAACCAGACTCTATTGTGTTGGAAGACGTCCAGACCAGCATCAACAAGGCTGTTGTAGCATTTTCGAAACTCTCGTCCTTTAATCCTTTCGCCTATGGCGACCAGTTCACTCTGGCCGATATCGCAGCAATTCTGAACCTTCCGATCGTTCGAAGCGTGGGCACACGGTTCCTGGGAAGCGACCCCTTAGTAGAGGTGCCCGGACTGGACGACTACTGCAATCGCATGGAAGAACGGCCTCATGTCAAAAAAATTCGAGCAGACGCCGCGGCTGATCAACCGAACTTCATGGCGCACCTGAAGGCGTTGTATGGATTCTAGCCTGTCATTGGCGTCCCTCGTCAGCTGACAATCAAATTGATCTTATGTCTGGATGGCTGGTGCCGAGGCGATCGGGCAAGTCTGAGCTCGCCCGCGCTGTGGCACTCATACCGTCACAGTCTGGCGTTCGCTGATTCAATTTAGTGTTGCATGGTTTGTTGGCGGTCTGTTCTCGTACCGATTTTCAACGTACTAGTGCGTCGGACGCCGGCATCGCCACCACGATTAGCGCCCAGCACTTGCTTGCCAACACCGCACCTCCGCTTTTTCGATATGGTGCACGAGTCGAACAAATGTACTATACAAGAGAGCCAATTCCAGGGACGCCCGCCGATGGGACAGCTACGCACCTCGACGATGATCCTCGTGTACATCACGATGTCCGCGACGCTCGACAGCTATGCGGCCGAGCGCGTCATCGTGGATCCGCAATCGTTTGCAGGTCCGGATCTTTACGAAACGAATTGCGCCGTCTGCCACGGAACATCGCTCGAGGGCGCGCCGCAAGGCACCGCCCTCGTGGGTCGCGAGCTTAGCCACGGCGATTCACTTGAGGCCATTGTCGCGAGCATCGCCAATGGCTCGATCGCCAAGGGTATGCCGGCCTGGAGCGCGACCTTGGATGACGAGGCGATCAGAACGCTGGCGATCTTTGTGGTCGAAAACCGCAGCGGTCTGGTGCGTCTCAACATGCTCGGCGACCTCACTCTACCGACAGAGCCCATTCAGACCGAGACACATCGGGTGAACGTCGAACCAGTCGTGGCCGGGTTAGACGCAAAACCGTACTCAATTGCTGTTCTCCCGGATGGGTCGATCGTTGTTTCTGAAAAGATGCATGGCCTTCGGATCGTGTCGCCGACCGGTGCAAAGTCGGAGCTGATCAAAGGCACACCCCAGACGCACGCGGACATATTCACAACCTCAGAAGAAGGCAGCGTGGAGTTCGGAGCGGGTTGGTTGCTCGACGTGGCGATCCACCCCAACTACGACGACAACGGCTGGATCTATCTTCACTACACCGAACGCTGCGACGCGTGTGGGGCCACCATCGAGAGCGACAATAATCCGCCGACATCGAGAAATGTGTTGGTACGCGGTCGCATCAGCGACGGGCGTTGGGTCGATCAAGAGACAATCTGGCAACCTGATACCTATGACGCAAATTATTACCTCGACGTGGTCGCCGGCGGACGCATCGCCTTTGATCCAGACGGCTTCGTATTCATCACCGTTGGCATGAAGAGCATGGACGGTATCCAGGATCTCAGTCAGCCTTACGGCAAGACGCACCGGTTCCATGACGACGGTCGTGTGCCGTCCGACAACCCCTATGTCGACGATCCAGATGCGCTAAATACAATCTGGACGGTTGGGCATCGCAGTCCACAAGGGTTGGTGTTCAACAAGCACACGCGTGAACTGTGGGGCACCGAGCACGGCCCGCGCGGCGGCGACGAGATCAACCGTCTGCTCCCGGGCCGAAATTACGGCTGGCCGCTGTTCTCGGCCGGACAGAACTACGACGGCACAGTTGTCGCGCATGGACGAGAAGCGAGCGAACTGGAGCTTTCGGATACGGAGCTGCCGGTAGTTGGTTTTACTCCGTCGGTCGCAATTTCAAACTTGGTCGTATACGAGGGCACGGCATTTCCCGCCTGGCAAGGGCAGTTTCTTGTAGGTTCGCTGAAGGCCTCTGATCTATTCCGCGTCAAAATTGCAGACGGAAAATTGGTCGAGCAGGAGATCCTCATTGAGGACCTCGCACGCATACGCGACATCGACGTCGACGCCGACGGCCTAATCTACCTCTTGCTTGAGCACTCGTCGGGCGGACGAATCGTGCGGCTGGTTCCCGCAGGCGATTAATGGGGTCAGGTTCGATTTCCCCACAAACTACGCGTGATAGCGGGCACGCGGAGGCTCACTTGTTGGGTGCAAACACTTGTGCCGATATCAAATCGAGGGAAGGTGCCTGGATCTACACGATTTCAGTGGCAGTTCGAGTAACTTCAAGATAGGCCAGTTGGGAGAAGTTGGAGGAAGTTGGGGACACCCATCAATTGGGCGGCTAGGGGCGCATCACATGCGCAGAATTGCAACGTTGGCGCAAGACCTCCGCGTTCTGGTATTCCAACCGAGCTTGAAACACCAGAACGCCACGCTAGAATACATCGAACGCGCCCATCCGCAACCTTCACCGGCGGGCTTGGCGACTTCGCAGAAGAGCTTGTAAACTGTTCCCCAGACCCTTACTAATTCTTGCCACAAGAAAGGTTGACTAATAAGGCTCCCACATATTCGCTTAGCCCATCATATACAGGAGTGATTGATCGATGCCGACTCTAAAATCACAATTGGACACACAATCAGAGAGCTATAAAGAGAATCGGGAAGACATGCTCAAGATGCTCGACTATGTCCGGGAACTGCTGGTGGAGGTCACCGCTGGGGGCGGCGAGGACGCGATAAAGCGCTTGCGTTCCCGGAACAAACTGCCGATTCGTGAGCGCGTTGCATTGGTATTGGATCGCGACGCGCCGTTTATGGAAATCAGCGCTCTGGCTGGATGGAATTCGCACCAACCCATTGGCGGCGGCTTCATCATGGGGATTGGGGTAATCTCCGGTGTCGAATGCCTGATTTCGGGAAACGACCCATCGGTGATGGCCGGTGCTGGTACGGGGGCTGGCGGAAAGAAGCAGATGCGCGGCCTCAGGATCAGCCGGGAGAACCGATTACCCTACGTCCAGTTCGTCGAATCAGCGGGCGCCAATCTCACTGGAAATCCCGGTGGAGGAGGTGGTGGTGGTCGCCAGGCCGAGGAAAGAGACCCGAGAAAACCAGATTTGCGTTCCGGTCTGTCGCATTTTGCTGAAGGCGGGCGCGTGTTCTACGAAATCACAGAACTGTCGAAGATGCGCATTCCGACGATATCCGTGGTCTTCGGTGCGGCAACGGCAGGCGGCGCATATCAACCGGGAATGAGTGATTACAATATATTCATCAAGAAGCAAGCCATGGTGTCTCTTGGCGGACCACCGCTGGTAAAGATGGCCACCGGGGAGGATGTCGATTCCGAGAGCGTCGGAGGTGCAGAAATGCACACGCAGTTCTCCGGACTGGGTGATTATCTAGCACAGGATGAACACGACGGAATCCGCATGTGTCGCGAGGCGGTCTCCCACCTGAATTGGCACAAGGAGGGTCCCGGTCCGTCCATGCCGCCAGATGAGCCGATCTACGATGCCGAAGAACTGTTGGGGATTGTACCCAAGGATTTGAAGGCAGCCTTTGATATACGGGAGGTGATTGCCCGTATCGTCGACGGCTCGCGTTTCGAGGACTTCAAGCCCCTCTACGGCCCAACTCTGGTCTGCGGCTGGGCGTCCATCGATGGCTATCCTATCGGCATTCTCGGCAATAACGGCCCCCTGTTCTCGGAGTCGGCCGAGAAAGCAACTCAGTTTATCCAGCTCTGCAACCAAATCGATGTGCCTTTGCTGTTCCTCCACAATATTACCGGGTACATCGTCGGAGGCGATTATGAACAGCAGGGCATCACCAAGAATGGGTCGAAGATGATCAATGCCGTCTCGAATTCGGAAGTGCCCCATATCACGGTCATCATCGGCGCCTCCTACGGAGCAGGCAACTTCGGCATGAGCGGACGCGGCTTCAACACGCGCTTCAACTTTATCTGGCCGACCGCCAAGATAGCGGTGATGGGACCCAAGCAGATCGCGGGCGTTATGACGATTGTCACACGCAAAGCTGCTGAACGGCGGGGGATGCCGTTCGATGAAGAGGCGAACGCCGTTCGGGCTGCCGCGGTCGAGGCGAATCAGGAGACAGGTTCCCTCGCGTTATATGCCACGGCGGCCGTTTCAGACGACGGTTTGATCGATCCCCGTGAAACTAGAACATACATTTCCATCGCTCTTTCAGCCTGTCACAACAATAAAGTCGAAGGCGCCAAGGGCTTCGGCGTCTGGCGGATGTAATCATGACAAACCATATCAAACGAATATTAGTTGTAAATCGCGGTGAGATTGCGCGCCGCATCATGAGAACCGCCCACAACATGGGTATCAGCACGGTGGCCATCTATGCTGATGGCGATGCCGGAGAGCCGTTCGTAAAAGAAGCCGATCAGGCGGTCGCCCTGGGTGGTACTAGCTCTCGAGAGACTTATCTCGATCAGGCCAAGGTACTGGCCGCCGCAAAGCGAACTGGCGCTGACGCGGTGCACCCAGGATATGGGTTTCTGTCCGAGAACACCACGTTTGCCGCTGCCGTTCAGGCTGCCGGACTGATCTGGATCGGACCTGATGCCAATGCGATCTCGCAGATGGGAGACAAGCTCTCGTCCAAAAACCTGATGTCGCAAGCCGGTGTCCCGACCCTACCCTCGGCTGAGGTTGAGGTAGGCGCCGACGCACACGCGCTGGCGAAGGAGATTGGTTATCCATTACTAGTCAAGGCCTCTGCTGGTGGCGGCGGCAAGGGGATGCGAGTTGTTGAGAACGAAGCGGAGCTGGACGAGGCCGTGGAAGGGGCCAGACGAGAAGCGGGCGCGTCATTTGGGGATGACACGATATTTCTGGAACGCTGGCTGTCATCTTCACGGCATGTCGAAATTCAGGTACTCGGCGATGCCGAAGGCAATGCCCTGCATTGCTTTGAGCGCGAGTGCTCCATTCAGCGCAGACACCAAAAGATCATCGAGGAAGCGCCTTCGTCAGCAGTTTCCGATGAGCTGAGGGAAAAGATGGGCGCGGCCGCAGTCGCGGCTGCAAACGCCATCGGCTATACCTCCGCGGGAACCGTGGAATTCCTATTGGATGGCGACGAGTTCTGGTTCTTGGAAATGAATACCCGACTCCAAGTTGAGCATCCAGTAACCGAAGAGATTACTGGCCTTGACCTGGTTCGAGAGCAGATTCTTGTGGCACAGGGCGAAAGCTTGAGCTTCGCTCAGGATGATATCGCAATCAACGGCCACTCAATCGAAGCTCGCATTTACGGCGAAGACCCAGCGAATGATTTTCTACCGACGGCAGGCCCCGTGCTACTTTTCGAGCGATCAAAGGTCGCGGACGCCAGGTTTGATTCCGGTATCGAGACCGGCAGTGTGGTCGGCATCGAATTCGATCCCATGCTGGCTAAGGTGATTGTGCATGCACCCACGCGTGCAGAAGCGGCGCTACGGCTCGCTCGTGTATTGGAGACGACCCGCATTCAGGGGTTAACCACCAATCGGGATTTTCTCGTTTCGGTATTGCGTCATCCAGCATTTCTGGACGGTGATACGACTACAGACTTCATCGAACGGATTAATCCAGCTCGGGGCAAGCAACCGGTTCGTGGTGAATTGATCGAAGCAGCCATCGCAGCTGGCATGGTGGCACAGGGAGATCGGCGGACGAGTTCGAAAACGCTGCATTCAATCCCCAGCGGGTGGCGTAATTCAATGATGCCACCCGAACTGGTCGAATACACGATCGGCGATGAAGAACTCGCGCTCGAGTATCAAAGCCAACAGGATGGCAGCTTTCTCGCCATGGTTGACGAACTCGAATTGGCTGTAGTCATCAAATCTAGGGAGGGTCAACAGATCTCCCTTGAAATTGATGGTCGATTGCTGGCATTCACCGTGACCACAGATGGTGACCGTTGGTTGACCCACGGCCCGGCTGGTCAGATTGATCTGACGGAGCTACCCAGGTTCCCGGATCTTGATCGCCTGGGATCGGCGGGCGGTTTGACGGCACCCATGCCGGGCAATGTTGTGGAGACTTATGTCGCAACCGGTGACGAGGTTGAACAGGGGCAACTACTGTTGATTCTTGAAGGCATGAAGATGGAACACCGCATTACTGCACCGACTTCAGGATTGGTCAGTGAGCTGCGGGTCGCCAAGGGTGACCAAGTCGCCAATGGCGAAGTTCTGGTTATTATCGCCGAGGAAGAGACAGAGGAAAGTTAGCGCTCTTCCGTGCAAGTTGACAGGGCGGTAGACGTCTTCTTCTACTGCCCGGTTTGCCGAGAACCTCGTTGTGGAAATCCGGCCTGCTAGTCTTCCCGTACCCGGCCCTCGCCTCTAACCCGTTGTCGCTGCGCTCGACGTTCTGCTCCAAGCTTCGCGAGTCGCGCTGCATCGCCGGCCCGTACTTCGAGGTAGCGCTCCCGCCATGACCCGTCACCGCTGAATGGGTATGGCACTTTGACGGTGGTGCGCGGCTTATCGGCCGTCTGCAGAACATCGACCGTTTGCGCCACGATCGCGCGTTGCATCTCGCGGTCGAACGGTTTTCCGCATGGATTGCCGAGCGGCATATCCGAGTAGACGAAGCGCGGAACACCGCAATGCTCCACGATGTCGAGAGCCGAACCGAGGATGACGGTCGGCACACCGGCTGCTTCGAAGTAACGAGCGACCAGACACACGGTCTGGTGGCAAACGGGTCACAGCGGTACCAGCAGGGCCACGTCGACCGCGTCCTCCCGACAACGCCGCAAGATCTCGGGCGCGTCGACTTCGAGCGTATGCTTTTGGCTGTACTCGGTCGGCGCACAGTGGAAGCGCTTGGACAGGGCGCCGATGCGGCCGTCAGCGACGAGTTCGGTGAGGTATTCGATGGGCAGATACGAACTTCGGTCGTCGAGGTGCGTCGTCTTCTTGTCCCACGATAGATCGTTTCCGTAGAGGCGCGGCGGTGGTGTGGTCGACGATGCCGACGCCACCTCGCGCACGTCGGTCAGCGCGCGGTCGTAGAGACTTGCGGTCGTGATCAGCGCCAACGTCGACTCTTGGAGCGGTTTGGCAAGCGGGGTGAATGGCACCTCATCGAAGTGCGCCCAGACATAAGGTTTTTCGAACCCTTGCGCCTCGTAGTACAAGCGCGTGCGTTCCATATACGGGACTGGTTGGCTGGTCATGGACAAATCATACTCTTGCTGTGGCTGCATGGGACCCTGCAGCGCCCCACCTAGTTGTGGTCTGGTTTTCTTTTGTAGCCCGCCCCTTACCGCCCTCGCCTTCAGGAACGGCTTGTTGAGTAAGGATCTCTGCCAGTATCAGTCTAATTGGTCTGCAACGGCTTGTAATTTGGCGATCACACCCTCGACGCCGGTACCTGGCAGAATCTCGCTTGCAGCCGCCAGCGCATTCCCCTTGCTGGCTTGGGCCGCGTGCACGGCGGTAACCGAGGAGAAATCCAGCAACGACAGCCGGTCTCCGTAGCACCGCTCGATGTCGGGATGAACGTCTGATACGGCCTCCTTGGTGCTGATGATGTCGATGCCGGTTGCACGCACACCTGACAGGTTAGGCTGCTCGTCGATTTCCATTTCGATTTGCGAGACGTCGGCAAAGAAATGTGCCTGCTGGTAGTGTGCGGTCACCAGATAACGCTTGGAATCAAACCACGCGGGCGGCCGCTCGTTCGCGTTGGCATAGTGCGCGCGGTATTGGCCATCGCCGTTGGGTTCGATTCGGGTTTCATCTTCAAACCGGGTCAACGTTCACGCCTGCAGGTGCGACAGGTACATCACTATTGCGGCGCTTGATCTGAGAAGACCCGGCGCGGCAGGCGCTTTGCATAATCTCGTTGATCCCCTCTACGAATGGGCTGCCGGGATCGAATCGGAGCAGCCGGTACGTGGTGCTCTAGGTATTGGACATCACCACTCGCCCGACGATTTTGCCATCGCGAAGGCCATCCAGCGTAGCCGAAACCTGCACCATCGGTCGGGTGGACACGGGAAGCGCTTTGACGCGTCCGCTTTGTGCCAGCTCAATCAGCGCTTGCAACTCCGTCAAGCTGCCGGCATAGGACCCCTGGATCGAAATTGCTCGCAAAGGTAGCGTTGGCAGGGGAATCGTAATGCCACCCCAAACAATCCGACAATCACGTAGCGGCCCCCCTTCTGAAGCGCTGCAATGCCCATGTTCGCAGTCGTTTCTGCACCGACGGTGTCCACCACGGCTCGTGGACCGCCACCCGTCAAAGCCTGCAGTTGGTCCAGCACGTCTGCCTGACCAGGGTTGAGAACAGCTGTGGCGCCCATGTCTCGGGCTGCAGCAAGCTTGGTGTCATCGATGTCCACCACCAGGACATTGTCCACATCCATCGCCCTTGCGATGGCCACCGCGTTGAGCCCAAGGCCACCGGCACCCATGATGACCAGCCACTCGTCGGAGGAAACCGGCAACGCTTTTGACAGCGCGCTGTACACCGTCACGCCCGAACAGCTGTATGGAGTCGCGACCACCGGATCTAGGTCACCAATATCGACCAGGTATTTAGGGTGAGGGACCAAGCAAAAGTCCGAGTAAGCGCCATCACAGAACACGCCAATGGACTGGGGCGATGCACAGATGTTTTCGTTCCCGGCAAGACAGACCGCACACTGCCCGCAGCCGATCCAGAAATAAACGAGCCTACTCTCTCCCATAGGTAGGTCACCGGCATCCGGTCCGGCTGCGCTAATCTCGCCGTACAGCTCATGCCCCAGCGTTCGAGGTATTTTGATGCCCCGCTCGTTCAGGTCCAATCGGGTATCGCCACCCAGTGAGTAGTAGCCATCTTGGATATGCAGATCGCTGTGGCAGACGCCGGCTTTGCCTACTCTAATGAGCACCTCGGTGCCGGTCGGTTCAGGCGTGGGGATTTCTCTTGATTCCACGGGTGCCGAAAACTCGATGACCTGATATGCCTTCATCATGAGGCGTCCTGTGTTACTGCGTCTGGCGGCGACAGCGTATCATTTCAATGCAACATCTCCGCGCGGGATTACGCCATCCAACGCGCGTGAGCAGTTGGCTTGCGCGGCTTCGTAACGGGCCCCGCGCCCACAAGGATATTTCGCGCCACCGTGCCAAGGCGTTGACGCTAGCAGGTAGGATTGCCCGACGGGGGATCGGAGTTATTGTTTTCGATCGGATTAATGGAGGGAGGCAGCAGTGCGCTTACTGTCGATATTGATTGGCTGCGGGGTCATGTCGTTCGCATGGGCCGACTCGAGTGACGTGCGGGTTGCCCCGGGAGAGCGTGTCGGTATGTCCAGCGAGCGGCTGGAGCGAATTGGCCCCGGAATGCAGCGCATGATCGATGCAGGGAACATCCCAGGCACGGTCACATTGGTTGCGCGCAAGGGCCAAATCGTACATTTCGAGGCCAATGGGCGGCGTAATGTCGCCACCGGCGAGCCGATGACGAAAGACACTATTTTTAGGCTGTATTCGCAGAGCAAGCCCGTCACGGGGGTCGCCATCATGATGCTCTTCGAGGAAGGCAAGTTCCTCCTCACAGATCCAGTGTCAAAGTATCTTCCTGAATTCGCAAACATGTCAGTTTACAAAGGCGTAGCCGACGGGGTGGTGCAGACCGAGCCCGCACGCCAAATCACGATCCAGCACCTACTCACCCATACATCGGGATTAACCTACCCCTTCTTCCCGTCCCCGGTCGCTGAGTTGTATCGCAACGCAGGCGTTTCTGGCGGAGCTCCTGGCGCCAAACAGAAGAACCTCAAGCAATGGAGCGAGGACCTTGTGACACTTCCCCTGGTCGCGCAACCCGGGACTGAATGGAATTACAGCGTCGGCATGGATGTGTTGGGCAGATTAGTTGAAGTAGTTTCTGGACAGACGTTTCGAGACTTCTTGCGCAGCCGGATTTTTCTTCCGTTGGAAATGGAAGATACGGACTTTTATGTCCCGGCCGATAAACTTGATCGATTCGTCGTAAATTACAGCCCAACGCCAGAGGGACGCATGGTCGTTGCTGATGATCCCCAACAAAGTCCATATCGCGCACTGCCTGCGCTAGAGATGGGTGGTTCGGGGCTCGTAGGGACCGTTGGCGACTATTTTAATTTCGCACAAATGCTCGCCAATAGAGGTGAATATAAAGACAAGCGTTATCTGGGCTCAAAGACGGTTGAGTTTATGATGTCGAACCATCTCCCCCCGTGTTTCCGGATGATCCCTTGACTTCGTTGTTTGGCATATTGGGGGGTGGCTATCGTGCTTGGGGTATCGGCTTTGGCATCACAGGCTATGTTGTGACAAACCCCGCAACGTCCGGGTTGCCGGTGTCCAAAGGGACTTTCAGTTGGGGTGGAGCGGCATCGACTCACTTTTGGGTCGACCTGGCGGAAGAATTGGTGGGTATAGTCCACACGCAGTTGCTCCCTGATGGAACGTACCCCATTATGGAAACGATGCAACTTCTCACCTATCAGGCGATTGTCGACTAGGCAATCCCTCCGGCGGTGCGCGCGGGTCCGCTCGGGGGCAGTAGAGCGACCACGCGGTGAGGTCAACTACCGATCTCCGAAACAGGTCAGGTAACGCAGCACTGCCCGCGATGTCAGTCCGCTTACTTGGCTGCGGATGAGCGATTGCCGAGGGGCATTGAGGAAATCTAAGTCGTGATATATAGGCTCGGAGTAAAATTTACAAAATCCGACAACTCCCATGTTTCCGATATACCGCAAACGTTCCAGCAGAGGGGACGTCCCCCAAACGCAAACGAATTGTAAATTTTACTCCGACCCCATTTATTTTCAGCGCGTTACAATCGTCCCTCCGAGAAAAACATGGGTGGCCTATGGGGTTTCGAGAAGAGGCGCGCAGCTGGCTGGAAGCGAACTGTCCGGACAGCATGCGCACAGCCGGATACGGTACCGACGGCGGCCGGCGCGCGACGCTGAACCCCGACACTCGGCTGTGGCTCGACCGTGCTGCGCAGCGGGGTTGGACCGCACCGACCTGGCCCAAGGAGTACGGTGGAGGCGGTCTAAACAACGACGAATACCGCATCCTCATCGAGGAAATGCGCCGCCTCAACGCACGGACCCCGCTCAGCGGTCACGGGGTGTCCATGATCGGTCCTGCCATTCTCGAGTTCGGGACACATGATCAATGCCTCGAGCATCTGCCGAAGATCGCCTCCGGCGCGATCAAATGGTGCCAGGGCTACAGCGAACCCGGGGCCGGATCCGACCTCGCGAGCCTGCAGACACGCGCAGTCGAGAACGGTGACGACTACATCATCAACGGCTCGAAGATCTGGACATCCGGCGCCGACCGGGCTGACTGGATCTTTGCTCTCGTGCGCACGGACCCCAACGCATCCAAGCACGAAGGAATCTCCTTCATCATCTTCGACATGCAAACCCCGGGGGTGACCGTGACCCCCATCGACCTCATCAGCGGCGCTTCGGATTTCTGTCAGACTTTCTTCGACGACGTGCGGGTGTCCAAACGCAACCTGCTCGACGCGCCGGGCAACGGCTGGACGGTCGGCAGACGGCTGATGCAGTACGAACGCTCATCCATTGGCGGCAGCGGCGGGGCCCGGCAGAAGATCAAGACCGTCGACGAGTACGCGAAAACCTACGTCGGCATCGCGGATGGCAAGATCAGCGACGAGACCATTCGCCGCGATGTTGTGTCCCTGCGGATGGACGAGCTGGCCTATCAGCTGACGTTGCAACGCAACACCGAGGAAGCATCGACGACGAAAGCGGCGGGGTTCATGTCGTCCATGTTCAAGCTCTACGGCACCGAGCAGAACATCCGCCGTCAGGACCTGACCGTGTCGATCATGGGCACTCAGGGATTGGGTTGGTCGGGCGACGGGTTTGAGGCGCCCGACCTCAACGCAACGCGCGGTTGGCTGCGCTCCAAAGCGAACTCAATCGAAGGCGGCAGCTCCGAAGTAATGCGCAACATCGTCGCGAAACGCATCCTCGGCTTACCCGAGTGAACCGACGAACCTCATCTACTGCTTTAAAGGAGCCCAGTCTTTTAATAACGGCTTGTCCTCTACCGCATTGGACTACTGGCGCTTCACTCAAATGATTCTCAATGGCGGTGAGTTAAACGGCCTACGCTTGCTCAGTCCCAAGACCGTCGACCTCATGATTACGAATCACATCGGCGATCTGGTGGTTGACGTCGAGACGTTTTGCATGGGTGCCGACACCGGCCAACAGCACAATTCATGCGTACGCTAACGCGATGCTCTCTAGCGCGCATCGCGAATCAACCTCGATGGCGCTTATTGATGGAGGTTTTGTAGAGGTGCTAATTTCTCATTGCTTGATAAACAGCTTGCTGAGCCTTGTTCAAATCCATCGGTGCGCCGCGTGGCCCGTTCTGGATCTGTGCCATATAGATCAGGAAGAAGTCATTAGAGGGATCGACAATAAATACGGTGCCGCCGATACCCTGCCAACCAAAGTTGAAATCACCATTATTGTCTTCGCCAGGTAGCGGCTGCAGATGAAAACCCAGTCCCCAGTCTCCACGAGCACCGTAGAAAAAGGCTTCCCTTGAAACGGTGTCGCCGATAAATTTCTGATTCAT
>Ga0115002_10002441_pt1 | contig 24295 bp, 19 predicted proteins | sample ArcticOcean_MG_C_8_FD_89576 | JGI IMG/M metagenome (GOLD analysis project Ga0115002, IMG submission 89576) | Marine microbial communities from western Arctic Ocean - ArcticOcean_MG_CB11_86 | ecosystem: Environmental > Aquatic > Marine > Oceanic | place: Arctic Ocean: Canada Basin | collected... | reverse complement strand
GAGGTCGGCCCTGGTGCCCTCGTCCCCCGCCCCGAAACCGAGACACTCGTCGAAACCGCCCTCGATGCCATCCGCCAGCACCCCCGCCACCAGCGCCTCGTCCGCGTCGCCGATATCGGTACCGGCAGCGGAGCCATCGCCATCTCAGTCGCCCGACACTCCCCCGTCGCCAAAATCTTCGCCGTGGATAAGTCCACCGAGGCGCTGCAATGGGCTGGCAAGAACCGCAAGCGCCTGGGACCCATCGACCGCGTCATCCTGCTCACCGGCGACATGCTCGAACCACTTACCGAACCGCTCGATATCGTCCTCGCGAACCTTCCCTACGTTCCCACCGAGGAATACAAGGTTCTCCCAGACGAAATTCGCGCCCACGAACCAGAACTCGCTGTCGACGGAGGCGACGACGGCCTAGATCTCTACCGTCGCTTCGCGGTCCAGCTCCCGGCCCACCTCGTGGATGACACCTATGCCGTCCTCATCGAAATCGGCGCCGGCCAGGCCCCCTTCGCCGAAGACATTCTCCTCGAATCCTTAGGCCACCCCGAAAACGCCATCGTCAGCACCCACCGTGACCTCCGCGGCATCCGCCGCATCATCGAGGTCCGCGTCGGCTACTGACGCCGCGCCGTCTGCTGCCTACCCCCCGGCCAATTGTTCCGCTCTCTCAATTTCCTAATCCGTCACTGCCGGGTAGAACGTCCGACGTGTGGCATGCCGCAATTCCGCTTGGAAATCCGGGTGCGCAATCGCCGTCAGTTCTTCCGCTCGCTGCCTCTCACTCTTCCCCCCGAGACGCGCAATCCCAAATTCCGTCACCACTAGATCCGCAAAGTGTCTCGGCACAGTGATGTACGAGCCGTCCGCTACGTGTGGCACAATCCGGCTGATTGTCCCACCCGCCGCCGTCGATGGCAGCACCGTGATCGCCTTCCCGCCCGGCGCGATCGCCGCGCCGATGTGAAACTCCGGCTGCCCGCCCGTCCCGTTGTAAATTCGGTCACCGCGAGATTCCGCCGCCACCTGCGCAGTCAGGTCGATCTGGAACGCGTTGTTAATCCCTACCATCCGCTCATGCCGTCCGATGTTCAGAATGTGATTCACCGAGGTCACAGAGCGCGTCTCCACGGGCGGTTCGTTGTTCAACCACTCGAACTCCTCGGGCGTCCGCGCGTTGATCGTCGTCGCTACGTGAATCCCCGTGTCGTAGCTCTTCCTCGAACTGTTGAACGTCCCGTCCATCATCAGATCGACGATGCCCCTCGGTGTAATTTCCGAGTGCCAGCCAAGGTCCTGCTTCCCGTCGAACGCACCCACCATCGCCAGCGAGTTCGTCGTCCGACCCGCCCCGATCTGAATCGTGTCGCCGTCTTGGATGATCTCCCGCAACCACCCAGCCACCGGCTCGATTTCCGGCGTAGGTCCCGGCCATGCCGCAAGCTGCGCGATCATCGGGTCCTCCGTCAACCGCGTCTCCACCAGCGCAGTCACTTCCGAGACGTGCAGTCGCTCCGTCGTCGGGACGTTCGGAAACCACGGAACCACCTCCATGATCGTCGTCTTCGCCCGTCGGGCGAAGTCGCCTTTCTGCCACGGTTGCCCACCAAAGGTCATGTACCCGTCCTCGTCTGGCGGTGTGACACTCGTCATGAACACGTCCATCCGAGGCAATTGATCCTGTCGGTGGTCCCACACGTTGAAGCTGTTCGAGAACAGGTTCGGGTACCAGTCCGCCCGATGGCTCTCCAACGCCACCCGCGCCGTCGGCCCCGCATACACCTGGGACGACAGATCGAACCCCAGGGCCGCGTAGTCGTCAAAGAACCACTCCTGCGCCGGCGTTGGCGAACAGGCGACGATCTTCACATCCATCCCCAGCTCAATCACTCGCGCCAGCGCTGCGGGCATCATGCTCCGCGCGTCACCGCCGATGCTGCTCCAGATCGTGTCACCCGCCCGGATCAGTTGAGCCGCTGCTTCAACCTCTACCAACTTGTCCGCGTGCTTCTCTTGCCAGCTCATAGTGACTCCGTCCGTCCTCAGTTAGGGAATCCTAAACGTTCGCAAGCCCTTGCGCTCGGTACCCCCGACCCGCTTTCGCCTCCCGCGGCGGGAATCCCACCTACCGCCGTTCGTTATAACAGGATTTCAGGCGGTGCCATATTCGCCAGTTCCAAGGCCTACAGGTTCCCGCCCCATCCGTCTCCAGCTCGCCGTCGTCGGACGCTAGCTCTAAGCCGTGGGGTCCGTCGACGCTTCGCCATCAACCGCAACACGGCCGAGGCGTTCCCATACGCCCTTTCGACCTCCGACTACGCCGGCCAGCCTCACGCCGCCACCACCAAGTGTCATAATCTCCGCCTGATCGCCGAATCGCTCGATAACTCGTCGTCCCATCCGGAGAAGTCTGGTCGCGCTGACAACTCGGGAGGCGTCCCCATCTCGCGCCCGCGGCTACGGGAATGCCGCCGCCCTCGTCAACGGCGAACTCATCATCACTGTTGGTTTGCCCCCTACGATCGTCGTCGAGGTTGGCGTCGAGGTCTTCGAGATCACCCCGTACAGCGTCGATATCTACGGAGAGCGCCGATACTACGAACTCGGCCGCGACTCCACCATCGAGTACGACGATCTCGACCGTCGCTTCCGCAACCCGCACCTCATGGTGGTTAGGCTGATTCGAGTTCTTACGTCACATCGAATTCCCCGGATACCGTGTTCCATAGCCACATCGGAGGGGGCTACGGCTCCGTCCGAATGAGCTCCGGCAGCACATGGTCGGTAAAATTACGAGGTATCCCAACAGCAACAGCCACTTCAGCTGAATTTGTTGGACGGCTCACGACATAACTGTTCAATCATTAAATAATAATAAGTTCTATACAAATTTTATACCCTACTAGCCCATCACCAGTAGAGGCGGCGGGCCAAAACTTCGACCTCTCCCCCCTTAACCTCACTCGCAGTTCACCCGCAACGGGTGTGGTTCTTGTTCATAGCCGTCTCGACAGCGCCTAGTGTCAAGGGTTTTGCTACGTTGGTTTACAGCCATTTACACGCCTCAGCGGCGGAGCAGATCGGTGTTTGAAGTAGGAGAGACCGCACAAGTTTCACGTTAATGAACAGTAAACAAGGTTATGGGTAGCGATAATGTCGGATACCGGGCATCACGCGCCAGATAGCGAGTGTCATCAGTAACGCGGCAGTTCCCCCGAAGGCGAGTGTGAAAGATAACCCGGTCGCGACCGTAAGGAATCCGACCTCAAGGGTGCCCAGGTTGTTGGCTGTCTGTGCAGCGAGGACCTGGAGCGCAACGGCACGCCCTCGCATCTGGTTGGGTGTAGTGAGCTGGACGATGGATTGGCGCATCGCGACGGAGATGCCGTCCATCGCGCCGAGTCCACCGATGAGCAGCATGCCGACCCAGAGCTTGGTGCTGATAGCGAGAGGGAAGAGCAGCAGCGCGTAGATGATGGTGGAGTAGAGCACGAGCATACCCTTGGGGCGGTAGTTGCGTAGGAACAGGACAAAGAGCGTACCGGCAATACCGCCGATGGCATTGGCGGCGGTGAGCAGGCCGGTGGCGGTGGCGGCACCGCCGTAGAGCTCTTTCGCAAAGAGTGGGAAGAGCTGGCGGTAGAAGCTAAAGACGGTGATTCCGGCATCGAGCACGTAGAGGCCGGGTAGCAGTTTGTGGCTGCGGACGAAACGGAAGCCCTCCCAAGTACGTCGGACGGTGGAGCCCTCTTCGCGGACGAGTGGGGGGACAAAGCGGACACGGATAAGGAGTGGAAGCAGCAATGCCGGGGTGGAGACAGCGAATGCGAGGAAGAAGGTGGAGGTGATGCCGATCCACCAGGCGACAAGCGCGAAGAGTAGCGGCGAGATGACGGCGGCGGCCTGCTGAGTGACCGTCTGGGCGACGACGCCCTGAACGAGCCAGCGCTCCGGAATGACGGACGGAAGCAGGGCCGCTTGAGCGGGGCTCCCCATGATGTTGGTGGAGGCCATGAGAGCGATGGCGACGTAGACGTGCCAGGGTTGGAGTTGGTCGGCGAGATCGAAGACTCCCATGAGTGCCATGAGGACGACGGAGACCGACTGGGTGACGGCGAGCATTCGTCGGCGGTCTACACGGTCTGCGAGAGTGCCCCCCCAGAGCAGAGCGGGAATCTGAACGACGAGCTGCACGACACCAATGAGAGCGAGCTGGCTGGCCTGACCGGTGGTTTCAAAGATCCAGAAGCTGGTGACGAGAATACGCAGCTCGCGGGTCATGACCCAAGAGAGCGTGGATACCCAGAGCAGGCGGAAGCCGCCGAGAGTGAAAGGTGACAGGGCGGACGCATCACCCCATTCATCGCCATCCCTGGGTGGTAATGAATGGGGTGATGCTGTGGAATCGCATTTGTCATCACGGTCGCTCATGGAGGCGGCATCTTCACATATGGAGCGCCTGCGCGCCTCAGACGGGGAGCCGATAGACTGGTCATGGATTCTTGGAGTTTCCACTGAGCACGTCGACTCAACCAGATCGCGCGTTCTTTACAACCAACGACGGGCGGCGTGTGCCCGCGCTGAGAGCGTCGGAAATACGCGAAGTAGACCGAATTGCGGTGGAGCAGACCGGGCCGACGCTACTTCAGATGATGGAGCACGCGGGGACCGAGTTGGCGCTGAGCGCAATGGAGATGCTGGGCGACAACTGGCAATCCTCAAAAGTGACAGTACTCGTGGGCAGCGGCAACAACGGGGGCGGAGGCGTCTGTGCGGCGCGTCACCTAGCAAACCGCGGGATGACGGTGTTGGTGGTGTCGATTCTGCGGTCATCGGAGGCTGACGGGGCGCTGGGGCAGCAGCTACTGGCGCTGGCAGAGGCACCGGCTGAGGTGATCAGATGGGACGAGGCGTTCGACACATCGGATGCCGATCTGGTAATCGATTCAGTGATCGGGACAGACTTGCAGAAGGCACCGCGGGCGCGACAGATGGCACTGGTTCGTGCGGCTCAGGCAGCGAGCGGGCAGGTGCTCTCATTGGACGTGCCGTCCGGGGTGAACGCGGACAGCGGCGAGACACCGGGGTTCGCGGTGCAACCGTCGCGAACCCTGACGCTTGGGCTTCCGAAACACGGACTCACACGAGAGAATTCGGGCGAGTTGTGGCTGGCCGATCTAGGAATTCCCCCAGGGGTATTTGCGCGCGCCGGGATTGCGTTCCCGCCCGTCTTTGGGCGGGAGACTCGTTTGCGACTGAGCTACCCGGGCGAGCAGGCGAAGTAGCCGCTAACTCCGCTGGACCTGTGGCAGCACCTCGGAAGCGATGAGCTCGAGAGTGCCAAAGTCATCGCTGGCGTGGTGTTGGAGCATGGTGCGGGTAATACCCGCCTCCTCGCGATGGCCGAGTTCATCGACGATCTGTGCTGGTGATCCGACAAGCCAGCCACGTTCGGCCATCGCGGGTAGCATTTCCTCGATGGGTCGCTCGCCGAGCGCGGGGATTTTCTCGACGATGCGAGCAAAGTGGGCGTGCAATTCTTTTTCGTCGCGGCCGATGATGGGGGCTGACATCTGGCTGTGGCGGATTGTGGCTGGGTCACGACCAACATCGGCACAGTGGTTGGCGAGGACTTCGGCGAGACGCTGGTATTCCTGAAGGTCCGCACCGACGACGTTCCACTCCTGTGCATAATCGGCAACGATGCGGAGGGTGCGGCGCTCGCCGCGGCCCCCGACGAGCAATGGCAGCGGGGACTGGGTTGGCTTCGGGTAGCAGATCGCTTCGTCAAGCTGGTAGTGAATGCCATCGAAGGTGGCAGGTTCGTCGCGCCAGAGAGCCTGAACGACCTGAACTCCCTCTTCGAGTCGGTCCATGCGTTCCTTGACTGGGGGGAAGGGAAGGCCAAAGGCCTGGTGCTCGGGCATGTTCCAGCCAGCACCCATGCCGAGGATGAAGCGGCCGCCGCTGAGCTGGTCGATCTGTGCGGCCATGCGGGCGAGCAGCGCGGGGTGGCGGAAGGTCATAGAGGAGACGAGCGATCCGAAGTGAATGCGATCACTTTCCTCGGCAACCATGGTGAAGGAGATGAATGTTTCGAGGGCATCTCGGTCGCGGGGCCCTGAGAGCGAGAAGAAGTGGTCCGAGCGCCAAAGGGATTCATAGCCGGTGTCCTCCGTGGCACAGATGATTCGTCGCCACAGATTCCAGTTGAGTCCTTCTTGCCCCTCAATCATGATTCCTAGGTCCATGGTATCTGCCCTTTGGATGTACAGGTCCTGTGTATGGTGCGCATGCTAGAGGAGGTATGAAATCAAGGGGAAACTCGAAGGACGGGTGACTTGAGCCCGGCTCGGAAGGTTCGTAGGATCACGAAGTTCGTTTTCCGGCGGCGCATTCGTCTAGCGGCCTAGGACACCGCCCTCTCAAGGCGGAGACCACGGGTTCGAATCCCGTATGCGCTACCAAACGGTGATTATGAAAACGGGATCCCGTCAAACGACGGAACCCCGTTTTTTTCAACCGTGATTGAAGAAGCACTAGGCGACGGCGTCGTCTGACTTGGTCAGCAATCGCTCGTAATGCTATTTGAAGCAAGAGATACAGCGTTCGCCAGTGACCACTGCAGGTAGAGACGCATCTCCCCTCGGGACGCGATCCCGCTCTTCGGTACCCGAACGCTGCATACGATGGCAGGCTCCGCACATGGGAATAAGTACATCTCCATCTCGGTAGCGTCGCTCATTCGGCGACGCCGAAGTCGGGATCCTGTTTGCACTCACCGAGAGTGAAGCGCGAACCATACGGTCCGCTCAGGGTCGAGTGTTACGGGATGTGGCACGCGTCACTAGCGCACTAAAGGAACGATCAGCCGACTTGCATCGCAGTCGTCCGACTGTGTCGAATGAGTCTTCAGCAAGCCAGTAGCGTATTACCTGTTTCGCGTTTCGCTACTCCTTGGTGCACACATCCGGGGAACATCGACGGTAAGGGCAACGCTGTTGGAGTCAACTCTGCATTGTTGGGCGGATGATCCGATTTTAATGAGGAAAGATCTGCGCTGTGCCTAGAGCACGAGAGTGGTGCGAATAAAGACCGCGACGATGCCGCTACCAAAACCGGCAACCACTCCCGTAGCGATTTCTCCTACTCGGGCCGAATACTTCGGCTGACCGTCCCGCGAGCATGTGGCGTTCCATGACCCAGAGCCGGTTGATGGTGTCCGCGAACGGCGGCGCCATCTCTTCGATTGGTAACTCCAAGATATCGCTGGAAAATCCAAAGGTTCGATCATTGAGCGCGTCACTATATTGAGTTCCTGCGCTCCTACATCCCAGCCAAGAACTCGTCTATTCGTGCGCTACAACGTGACATTTTATTAATCGTCCACCAATTCCCCATTATTCTTCCACAAGATTTGGCCAGACTGCCCCTACCATTCTGCAACCTCTCAGAATAATACCGATCGCCGCTTCGATTCCTGTACGTGGCATACAAACTGGGGCTGGCGGGCAAGGCGACGCTGGTAGACTTGTGATATGGCTGCAGACGATGCGAAACAGCAATACCGTGAGGCACTGGAATATTGGCAAGAACAACTTGGTGGACTGCACTCATTCTTACTGGATGGTGAACGGATACCGCCTCAACAGATCAAGGGATTACTGGGTCGAGAGGCACGCGCGAAGGAGCGGTACGACACGGCGCGACTGAGGCTGCTAGGAATTGAGGACTAGCGAACTGTTGGCGTGTGTGACTGCACGCCTGATCCGAGCGATCTCACCGACAATCGTCTGAGCAAGATCCAAACTGTTCCGACGATCCCATCCCGAGTCGCCAAGGAGGCCCGTGTGGCCAGAACTGTTCCCCCCGTAATTCCAACGACGTCGGTTGACGCGGCGCGCCCTCGATGGGGTGTGTTGCGCAACGGGTATCCGCGTTCGTTCACGATTGGCGCTGCATTTTCGGTGGCGTGGTCGCCATGTATTGGGCCGATTCTTGGCGTAGTGATCACGTTGGCAGCGACCTCAGGAACGGCAGGGCAAGGCGCGTTGTTGTTGACGTTCTATTCGCTAGGATTGGGCGTGTGGTTTATAGCCTTCGCGGCATTCTTTGGGTGGATTTCACCACGGCTTCGATCTCTACGGCCGCATTTGGAGAAATTGATGATTGGCAGCGGCGCGGTGTTTATCGTGGTTGGCGCGTTGATGCTGCTCGGTGAGTTCTCGCGGCTGAACCAGTATTTCCAGAACTTCGGGTTCGTCTTCGACCAGACATCAAGTGTAGAGGCGGATTTAAGTGGGAACCTGCGCGGTGGACTGGGACCACTGGTGGCGTTTTTTGGTGGGATGGTGTCATTTCTATCGCCGTGCGTGCTTCCGCTGGTTCCTGCCTATCTGGTGAACATTGCAGGCGAGGCAGTGGTGAGTAGCGACCAAGCGTCAGCGAGCCGTCGACGGGTAATCTTGCACTCGCTGGCATTTGTGGTTGGGTTCACGTTGGTGTTCGCGTCCTTAGGAGCCTCGGTTGGGTGGATCGGAAACTCGGTGCAGCAGCAGTTGGACACGCTGACGCGGATCGGCGGGGTGATTCTGATCGTGTTCGGAATGCAGATGTCGGGGCTAATCAATATCCCCTACCTCGACCGGACCTATCAGGTCCGTTAGCCAGAAGGCGTCAACCGATCGATGTTTGTGTCGTCGGGGAATGCTTGTCGGCACAAGCGCAGCGAGACTGCGCTAAGATTGATATATGGATGCTGACTTCGGGCTCGACCTCGACGCGATCCGCCAGGTGATCGATGGCACGGACGTGTTCGTGATCCGCTTCGGCCAGATCGACCAGCGATTGCTGGTGGACACCAGACAAGATGACGAGGGTGCGCCGTTCATCAAGGTGGTACCGCCGGTGACTTCGGCCGAGGAGCGCTATCGCTACCTACGACGGGCGCGACCGGGCATGGACCTGCCGGAGCAGATCACGGTATTCCAGTGGCCGCAGAGCGTGAACCTAATGAAGACGGTTGGACTGTGGAAGCGGATCGAAGAGCGGTTCTTTGAAATCGGCGGATTGGCTGCGGTCGAGGAAGTGGGGCAGGCTTTCAGCAAAGCATCGAAGCTCGAGAGATCCGATTTGCTGGCTGCGATTCAGGGTGGCGAGGGGTACGAGACGCTCTGGGAGCGCGAGCCCACCGAGTAGAACCTATTGGTGCTTCCCACCACATCCGATGTCACGTGAGGGACACCGGTAGAGCCGCTGATGAAGCGGTCTGATACGCTCCGTCAACAACATCATCTGTCTGTTGGAGCGTGACTGTGACTGACGTGATCGACCTCCGATCCGATACCGTTACGCGTCCCGGCCCTGCGATGCGAGAGGCGATGGCGACCGCCGTTGTGGGAGATGACGTCCTTGGTGATGACCCAACCGTGAAGGCGCTTGAGGAGGCCGCGGCGGCGTTAGTGGGCAAAGAAGCGGCGCTGTTTGTCCCGAGCGGGACGATGGCAAATTTATTGTCGCTGCTGACTCATTGCGGGCGCGGCGACGAGGCGGTCGTGGGATCGGAATCGCATATCCTACATCACGAGGGAGTAGGTGCGACGGCACTCGGCGGGATCAGTTTGCGCTCCGTGTTAAACGATGCACACGGACACATTGATGCAACTGAAGTGGAGTCTGCGATTCGAAGTGGTTCGCCTCGGACGACGGTGGTTTGCCTGGAGAACACGCAGAACCGGCGCGGCGGCGCAGCGATTCCGGTAAGCGAGATGCGGCAGCTCGCGGAAATTGCACATGCCGCAGGGGCTTCTGTACACGTCGATGGTGCGCGAATTTTCAACGCAGCGGCGGCGCTGGAGACGACGGCGCTGGCGCTGCTGACGGACGCGGATACGGTGTCATTCTGTTTCTCGAAAGGGCTTGGTGCACCGGTGGGGTCTGTGCTGACCGGTCCGCGGAACTTCATCGAGCGAGCACATCCGATCCGGCGGCAGCTTGGCGGTGGGATGCGACAGTCGGGGGTGCTAGCGGCGGCCGCGTTGTACTCGCTGGAACATCACGTGAATCGGCTGGCGGAAGATCACGAGAACGCAAAGCGGCTCGCGGAGGGTTTGGCCGCGATTCCAGGGCTGGTGGTCGATTTGGACTCGACGGACACGAACATGGCGGTCGTCACTTTTGACGACATCAAGAGTTCGGAGTTCCAATTCGCGTTGGCTGAGCGCGGTGTACTGGCGAGCGCGCCGGTACCAGGTTCACTGCGGTTCGTGACTCACCTCGATGTGAACGCGAAGGACATCGACGAGGCAATCATGCAGGCGACGGCAGCAGCGGAATCACTCGCCGGTGCGTAATCGCATCACGACGGCGCGGCTGGTGACTATAATCCTCGGTGGTATGGCAACGCTGGCGCTGTCTGCCTGTGAGGCGACGACGCCGACCGCCTCGACCTCGGACGTAGTGGACGAGGTGGCCTTCGTCGATGGCGAGCGTCTGATCTACGAGCTCGTGAACGTGCAGGGGGATCCGCTGGGGAGCGGTGTCCTGACGACACGGGTTAAGGGATCACGATTCGTGCTGGAGCAGCACTACGAGTCTATGGCAACGGGCGACTCAACGCCCTCGACGGACCACGTGACGGTGGCGGTAGACATGACGACGCTACGCCCCTTCGGCGGGTTGCGTGTGGCGGCGCGGATCGATAACGACGGGGATACGAAGAACGAAATCTACGAGTGGGTCTACGACGTCGACGGCGACGTGACCGGTATGGGACATAGCTCGACGATTAATGGGAAATTGGACGGGGGGCAACTTGAGCTACGCGAGCACTACTACGACAACGAGACGTCGTTGTGGCTGTGGCGGACGCTGCCATTCTCGGATGAGTTTGAGGCGAACTACGTTTCCGTAAACCCACTTGACGGGAAGCAGCAGACGGTGAAGGTTCAGACCCCCTCGACGGAGACGATCGAGGTGCAAGCGGGGACCTTCGAGGTGTGGCGACTAATCGTGCGCAACGGGCGCTCTCTGCGGAGCGCGTGGATCAATGTTGAGGCACCGCACGAAGTTGTGAAGTGGGACAATGGGGATGTAATTTTTCGGCTGCAACGGAGCGAGGTATTAGACTAGCCGTCGCTCCAGAAGCAGCCGCGATTCGCATCGCATACCTCTTCTTCAATCGCAATTCCCCGTGGAACATGCGATTTTCGGTCCAAGCTGCGGCAAGGCCTTCGTTCAGAATCGTCGAGTCGATCAATATCCCATCAGCGGCATAGACGTAGCGTAATTCACGGCCGTTGCAGTTCCAGAGGTGCTCGGCGGTGACTACCAGCACCTTCGAGTCTGTGAGTTCACGGAGACGGTCAGTTCTTCGTCGTAGCAGGCTTCGTCACGTTCGAGAGTGTCGAAGCCGAAGACGCGGATGGTGGACCATTCACCCCCTGCGGCCTCGATGTGAACGCTCACCATCGACGATGTCGATAACACGGACAGCAATGGAATTGTCTGGAGCCGAGAGCTGGACACGCCTTGTCTGGTTGCTGTGGAGCCCGATCGTGACTCGCCAGCACAACGAGTCACGATCGGGCTCGATTAATCACTACGGTGGGCGTGACGGCTTGCTGCAGGCGATTCGCGAGGCTGCCCCAACCGGTGGTGGCGGTGGCAAGGGAGTCCTGAAAGGAATTGATTTCGGTCGCCGTAAGTAGCACGGCCCCTCCGGCGCGGTAGCGCTCGCGCTCTTCGACAGTGGGACCGGCCCAGCACGTCCCGGGAAGCATCTCGATATCTTCAAGGAATTTTCGTACTTCCCATTCGAACACACCTTCGAATTCAGGGACGGCGAAGAGCCAGAGAGCTGCGAATGACTCGGTTGGCGGAGGGCCTTCGGTGGCGACGGAGGCGCTCCACATACTGCGAATGACGGTGGCGAGACCGCGCATAATGAAGGTCATGTGCTCTTCGGAAGCGGCGAACGGCTCGAGTGCCTTGACATCATCGAGCCAGACTGCAGCGAGTAGGTGGGTCTCCGAGCGACCGTAACAGACGGCGCGAACGCCCTCGCCAGCGGCAAGCGCGTGTGCGTACGCGAGTGCTCGCTGGACGTCCTCCGCTAGAACATCGTCCCTTAGCTCGGCAGCGACGAGGTGGAGCAACGGCAGCGCTAGAGTCCGATGCGTGAGGACTGCACCCCGCGACGGGGAGTGAGAACGCCGTCTGCCATTTCGACGACGCGGTCGACGTGCTCGATGACAAACGGGTCGTGGGTGGCGGTAATGACGGTGACTCCTGAAGTGGCGACATCACGCAGGAGTTGAAAGATCTGAGCACCGGTGGTGGAATCGAGTTCGCCGGTAGGTTCATCGGCGATCAGCAGCGGGGGCTCGTTAGCGAGCGCGCGCGCAACGGCAACACGCTGTTGCTCACCACCCGAGAGCTCGTAGGGGCGGTGACTAGCGCGGGGACCGAGATCAACGAGTTCGAGCAGTTCTTTGGTGCGGCGGCTGCGTTCACGGAAACTAGCGCCAGCGATCCGGAGCGCGAGTTCGATGTTTTCCGAGGCGGAGAGCAGCGGGAGCAGACCGAAGGATTGGAAGACGAAGCCGATTTTGTGTCGTCTGAGTCCGGTCATCTCAGAATCACCGTAGCGAGTGATGTCTTCACCATCGATCAGCACGGTGCCATTAGTCGGTTTATCGAGGCCGGCTGTGATGTTAAGCAGTGTGGTCTTGCCCGAACCAGAGCGACCGATGATGGCGAGGAACTCGCCGCGAGCGACCTGAAGCGTGACGTCTTGGACTGCGTGAACGGTGACGTTGGCCGTGTGGAATTCTCGGCTGACATTCCGGACTTCGACAATCAGGTCGGCGTTTGAAGTGTTAATCATCGGCGCTTCCATGGTTGCCTGCTCTCGTCAGGCGCGTGCTCGGGGCGGACTTCGACGTGGTCATCGACGTATTCGACTCGCGCGCGACGCCCGATGCCAAGCTGTTCTAGATACTCGCGGGGAATCTGGAGGCGACCGGAGTGATCGACAACCGCGAATTCCTCTACGGTCTCGCCTTGCCCCTTAGAGAATTGGACGTGACGTACCGATTCGGTGCTGGTGCGGCCATCGCGCATAGCGACGACGCGGTTGACGCGCTCGGTAATTTCGCGGTCGTGGGTGACGACGACGATGGTGACACCGGTATCTGAGTTGATGTTGCGGAAGAGCTGGAAGATCTCATCGGCAGTGGCGCTATCGAGTTCGCCAGTAGGTTCGTCAGCGAGGAGTAGCGGAGGGTTGTTGGCGAGTGCGACGCCGATGGCGACGCGCTGTTGTTCACCGCCAGAGAGTTCGGTCGGCTTCCTGTTCCGCTTCTCGGAGAGGCCGACAGAGTTGAGAAGGGAACTGGCACGCTCTCGGGCGTCGCTGCTAGAGCGGCCCTCGAGGATGAGCGGAACCTCGATGTTCTGGTGGGCGGTGAGGTAGGGAATGAGATTACGACCGGTCTGTTGCCAGACGAAGCCGACGTCCGAGCGACGGTAATCGACGAGGTCCGCATCAGTAGCTGTGAGCAGATCACGGTCGCCGACGGTGACTCGGCCGGCGGAGGGCTTATCGAGACCGGCAAGGATATTGAGGAGTGTGGATTTTCCCGATCCGGAGGCGCCGACAATAGCCATTATCTCGCCCACTTGGACGCGGAGATCGAGTCCACGGAGGGCGACAACTTCGAGTTCTTCAGATTTGTAAATTTTGAAGAGGTCTTCGCAGTGGATGTAGGGCATGACCTCGGCTACGGGAGGGTTAACTAGGGCGACCATCAGGCTCTCTTCATCGGGCTACGCATCACCAATCCGCAATACCCGGTGCACCGCCAGCTTGAGATAGAGCATAACAACCGCAGCGATGGTCACGAGGAATACCGCGCCGAGAATACCCCACACCAAGAATATCTCTGGCCAAGAGACGGCGAGCAAAAAGGGCGGCAGGACATTTTCCCCACGTTCGTCGGTTCCGAGGAAGCCCATCATCATCTGGCCGATCTGGAGGCCTACAATGGTACCGAGTCCCATGCCTGCTACCACGATGAAAGATTGCTGCACGAAGACGACGGTAAATACCTGGAGCCGGGAAAACCCTAGGGTGCGGAGGATGGCGAATTCGAGACCTCGTTGCTGGGCGTTAAGGTAGGAGTAGACGACGAAGCCGATGGCGGAGAGGAGCAACGTGGCTCCGAAAGAGATGGCGAGAATGCCCTTCCAGCCAGCGGCGACGAGTGGGTCTTCTTGCTGGGCCAGCAGGGTTGATGCAGCATCGTGGATGGTAAAGGGACCGAGGGCCGCGAGTGCTTCGGTGGTGGAATCGGAATCCGACGAGGCGAACCAGAGTTCGTTGAACTTGGTCGAGCGATCGGTCAGTGCTGCCTCGGCACTTTGGATCAGGCGATTAGCATTGACAAAGACGAGCGCTTCGCTGCGATTCCCGACGGCGTATGTGGGGAAGAAATCGAGAGTGCCGGCGAAGATTCCATCGTGGAAGCGGGAAAGCGCTGAGAAGCGGACGGAGTCACCGAGATTCAGTTCGAGTTCCGCGGCGGCTTCAGAAGAGACGTAGAGCTCGACGGCGGTAGGATCGACGCGCTCACGGATGCCGTGGACTTGAGGCGCTGGGGCACTGCCGAAGCCCACCCACTTGAGACGTGCGACGCGGTCAATCCCGGACGGGGCATCGGTGGACTCGCCGAGTTGGTCACCTGAGAAGACGGAGCTCTGACCCTCGAGTGGCTCGTAGCGTGGGTCGGTGAAGTCGCTGACGATCACGCCATCAGCGAAAGACTCGGTTGCGACCCGACCAAAGCTGGCGGCACCCCCCGAGGTAGGAACATCGATTGTGGGCGGCCCCGGAGGGCTATTTGAGCTCATGAGCGGTCCGAAGAGCACGGTCCCGTTCGTCGCCGCAAGCCGACTGGGGGTGGAGATAAGTACCGCCTCGACGGTAACTGGTTCGACCAGTGGTTCAGCCGCGAGCAGGCGACCCGTGCGAGAGCGCTGATCAAGGAGGCTGCCGCTGAAGAAAAGCCATTCCTCGGTGACGGGATCACTGGGACGGAGTACGCCTATCAAGTATTCGCCAGCGATGCCATCCGCGCCACGGAGTGAGATTACGAGAGCGAATCCACCTCGGAGATCAGGGGCTTTGACCCAAACGCCAATCTGTTGAGCGCCGGTAGGAAGCGCAACTCCTTGGCGTGGTGGTGGGTCATTCCCGATCAGGTTGGAGAGGATGTCATCCAACGACTTGCTGGAGAAATCATTGCGCCAGAACGCGACATCCGCGAATTTTTCGGGCTGGACGCCGACGACCTCGATACGTTTGAAGTCGCCGAGGGCAGCGAGAGAACCACCGACCCGTAGAACCGCCATCGAGTCTTCTGCGGGAATGGTTGCGGCAGCTTCAAGTAGCGCCTGGTTGCCGCCCTCGACGCCACGCAGATCCATAGCGCGGACATCAGCACCGACCTCGTAGTTGGCTCGATCGGTGTAGGAGCGATCGAGGGTGGCGGAGAAGGTAGCTCCGAACATGCCTACGCCGGTGGCGAACATGAGTAGCAGGATGAGTCTGGTGTAGTTGGTCGGGTTACGAACGAGCGAGCGGATACTGACGACGGCGGCGACACTCCGGCTCCAGCCGACGAGCCAGCCAATGGAGTTGAGGACAATAGGAAAGAGGCGCAGAAAGACGACCCCGACGGTGACCATGAAGACTGCCGGAGTCGCCAGCAGGAAAGGATCTGCCTGCATTTCGCCGAAGAGCGATTCAGTGAAGAGTTGATCTTGTTGCGAGAGGCGCCAGAAGACCAGCGCGACAACGAGCACCAGTGCGACATCCAAGTAGTAACGGAGGAAAGCCGGTGTTGGTTTCGGTCTGGCAGAGTTGCGCTTGAACTCGACGACGGTGCTGCGGGTGGCGAACCAGGCAGGGATGACGAGTGATCCGAATGCAATGAGCGCACCCACGCCAGCGAGAATGAAAGACAGACCGGAGATTCGCACTTCGAGCGGATCGCCAGCCGAGAGCGCGGAGAAGGCAGGCGTGGGGCCGAGCGCAGAGATGACAGCAGCGGCGATGGGCGGACCGGTGGCGAAGGCGACCGCAGCGAGGATGACACCCTCAATACCGTACTGGGCGAGCAGTTGGCCGGTGGTGGCGCCTCGGGAGCGGAGTGTCGAGATTTCAGCGGTCTGTCGCTCGATGAGCATCGTGCTAACCATGACGAGGTAGTAAGCGACGATACCGCCGATCTGAAGCAGCAGGATAAAGAGTGGAATCCGGGTGAAGAACAGTTTTTCGTCGAAAGTGCGTAGCACATCGATCAGCTCCGTACGGGATATGGTGCGTTCCTCGGTGGAGTTAAAGTCGCGTCCAAGGGCTGCGAGTGCGTCCGCGATGGGGATGGCGTTGCGGCCGTTGAGGGATTCGAGGTCGACTTCGTAGTAGCCACCGTAGTCGGCGACGATCTCTGGGTAGCGCTCCGGGAGGAGCCCGAAGAATGTGCTCTCGGGCACGTGAAAAAGGTAAGTCTCCCAGGAGTCAGTGTCGGCATCGATAGCGGTGAGGTCTCCACCCCAGTAGCGATCAGTGGGATCGAGCGGCTCCACGATGCCGACGATGGTGACAGTGAGTGAATCAACGTCGTCGTTCCAAAATGGGTAGAGGGCGAAGATATCGCCGATCGAGAGGTCGTTTACCTCAGCCGTCTGGAAGCCGACGGCAACCGGGAGCGGTAGGGCGTAATTGGGGGGGACGGCGTCAGGGAAGGTACCTTCAACAACACGCACTTGTGGTTCGAGGTCTGAGCGGAAGAGCAGATTGCTCCTCGGGCGACCATTATTTCCGAGATCCGGAACCGCGCCAATGGTGACGGGGTAAAAGGTAGCACTGGAGCCGGCACGGACCAACCGGGTAAAGGTGCCGGCGAGCGCGTTGGTGACAGCGCGATTTACGGATTCTTCGGAGCGCTGGTAGGAAGCGCTATTCACCGTCTGCGTAGTGCGAGAGATGGAAACGTCGAGGTTCGTCGGTTCGCGGCGTTCGATCGCAAAATCGAGACCGAGGTCACGAATGGTATCGGAATAGATGACGGTTGCGGAGAGGATCGCGCCGGCGATCATGGTGCCTAGAACGACGCTTGAGAGAAGCCGCCAGTTCCCAATCATTCGTCTCAGCGCGAGTACGGGCAACGAACGGTATCTAGTCACCTGACAAAGTGTCCCGACGAAATAATGAAGCGAGAACAATATCATAGGTCAGACGGACCACATCGAACCACGGGCTATACTCCGCGAGTGACTACTACATCGAAGGCCACGGCCACTCCACTGATCACGACGGACCAGAGCAGCGACGAGCGGGCACCTCGGCTGGTCATCCTGGATTCACACGGCATTATTTTTCGTTCGTATTTCGCACTGAAGGACGTCCTGACGGTGCGCCGCACTGGAGAGCCTGTCGCAGCAGTGTTTGGTTACGCGAGCAGTCTGTTGACGGTGTTCAACGAGCTGAAGCCTACCCATGTGATCGCGGCGTGGGACGCATCAGGAGATACGTTTCGCAAGGATATGGACGAGCGGTACAAGGCACATCGTGATGCAACTCCGCCCGATCTAATCCCCCAGTTCGATCGGGTGCGAGAGCTCCTGGCGGCGTTCCAGATCCCGCTGGTAGAGCGGCACGGCTACGAGGCTGACGATATCCTAGGCACCTTCGCAAAGCAGGCGTCCGATCAGGGAATTGAGACGATCATTGTGACGATGGACAACGACATCGTTCAACTCGTCGACGACAACGTGCGTGTATACATGTACCGGCCGTACCAGCGTGACTACGTGATGTACGACGAAGAGGCTGTGCGCGAACGCTGGAATTTCGAACCACGTCAGATGATCGACTTCAAGTCATTGATGGGTGACTCCTCGGACAATATTCCCGGCGTGAAGGGGATCGGTGAGAAGGGTGCGAAGGCACTGATCGCGGAGTGGGGCACGCTCGAGAACATGATCGAGCACCTCGATGAGCTGGCACCGCCGCGTACGCAGAAGGCACTGGCTGCGGGAATCGATGAGGCGAAGCTCTCGAAGGTGCTAGCGACGATCGTGCTCGACGTACCGGAGCTTGAGCTGACGTTGGAGGGGGCGGAGTTACACGATTACGACCGGATCACGGTAATCAAGCTCTTCGAAGAGCTTGAGTTCCGCTCATTGATTAACCGACTGCCGAAGTCGAACCAGGGATCGGAGAACTCCCCTGCAGGGGAACCTGCAGCCGTGGGTAACTACGAGGCGGTCACGACTAGTAAGCAACTCACGACGCTGGTGAAGGCCGTGACCAAGGCGGGGAGCTTCGCGTTCGACATAGTGGCGAACGATTCACACCCGATGAGAGCGGCAGACTCGCTAGTGGGGATCAGCTTCGCGTGCGAGGAGGGCAAGGCGTGGTATGTACCATTCGGGCACGCAGCGGCGATTCCGGAAGGCCATCAGCGATTGCTACTGGCTGACGACGACGCGCCCGAGATCGTGGAGATCGAGCAGCTATCACAGAGCGAGGTATTCGAGGCACTTTTGCCGTTGTTTACCAACGCTGACCTCAAGCGGATTGGACATGATGCGAAGTTCGGTCTGCTGGCATTGGCGGAGACAGTAGGCGGAACGTGGACGGAGTCGATCGACTTCGACACGCAGGTGGCCGCCTATTTGCTGGGCGATCTGAACATGTCACTGCAGCGACTAGCACTCAACCGTCTAGGTGTGGAGACGATCCAGCCGAAGAGTTTCCTCGGAACAGGCAAGAAGGCAATTCCTTTCTCGGAGGCATCGATCGAGGATGTGCTGAAGTATTCGGCGACGAATGCAGATCTGACGTTCCGGCTGGCGGGATTGCTCGACACGGAGTTGAAAGAGAGCGAATTCGACTCGGTATACCGCGACATCGATCTGCCGCATATTCCGGTGCTCGCACGGATGGAACAATTCGGAGTCGCGCTCAACACCTCGGTACTAACGAAGCTCTCAGTGGACCTAGTGGAGCGGATCGCGCTGGTGCAGCGCGAGGCGTACGACGCGGTGGGGCACGAGTTCAAGATCGGTTCGCCGCTTGAACTATCGCAGGTGCTCTTCGAGGAGTTGGAACTACCTCATACACGGAAGACGAAGACTGGCTACACGACGGACGCAAACGCGCTGGAACCGATTCGGAATGCGCACCCAGTGATTGATGCGGTTTTGCGTTGGCGTGAGCTGACCAAAATTAAATCGACGTATGTCGACTCGCTACCACTGCAGGTGAATTCTCGGACGAACCGAGTGCACACAGTGTTCTCACAAGCGACGGCGGCGACGGGGCGATTGTCCTCTAACGACCCGAACCTACAGAACATCCCGGTGCGCACTGAGCTGGGGCAGGAGGTGCGACGAGCGTTCATCGCGCGTGATTGTGGCGAAGATCCGGTGTTGTTCTCGATGGACTACTCGCAGATCGAGCTGCGAGTGCTGGCGCACGTATCAGGCGACGAAGAGCTGCGCCGAGCGTTCGCCGAGGGAGAGGATATTCACTCGGCGACGGCATCGAATGTGTTCGGCGTGGAGTCAGGTGAAGTGACCGTTGATCAGCGACGACGTGCGAAGGTTTTTAACTTCGGGGTGCTGTACGGGCTGACGGCATTCGGCCTCTCGCAGCGTGAGGGTATCGACTTCGACGAGGCAAATACGTTCATCGACGCGTATTTCAAGGCCTATCCACGGGTGCAAGAGTGGCGAGAAGAGACGGTGGCCCAGGCGCGTGCGCAGGGTTATGCAGTGACATTGAGCGGTCGTCGACGACCGATTCCAGACTTGAACGCCAACGATCACAACCGCCGGCAGGCCGCAGAGCGAATCGCAATCAATATGCCGATTCAAGGGACGGCGTCCGACATCATCAAGATCGCGACGAACGCGATTGATATCGAGCTACTGGAGCGCCGGAAACAGGGCAAGCTGGCACGGATGGTGCTACAGGTCCACGACGAATTGATCTTCGAGTTGCCTCGAGCGGAGCTGGATCAGGTGCGCGAGATCGCCTACCGGCTGATGCCATCGATCGAACTCGCGGTGCCGCTGGACCTCGATGAGAAGGTGGGCGTGTGCTGGGGTGACCTCGAATGATCGGGCCTCGCGGCGGCCGATGATGCCAGAACTGCCTGAGGTTGAGACAACACGCCGCCATCTGGAACCACACCTTGTGGGCCGGACGATCGTGCAGGTCGCAATCCACTCCGGGGCCGAGCGACTGGCGATGACACATTCGCCTCGGGAGCTCGAGTCGGAGTTGACGTGGCGGCGAATCGAGAGCGTCGACCGCCACGGGAAGTACTTGCTCGTGGGTCTCGACGACAGTCGGACGTGGGTAATTCATCTGCGGATGAGTGGCTCACTGGTGATCGCACCGCCCTCTGAACAAGCTCACGCATATGAGCGTGCGCGGTTGTCGTTCGATGATGGGACGTTGATGCGTTTTAACGATCTTCGGAAATTCGGCACGTGGCATTTGGTGGAGGATGTGCGTAAGGCGATGCCGAACGCGGGACCGGATGCGCTTTCCGATAAGTTCAGTCCTCGATGGCTACGGGGTCAGCTCGAACGGCGGACGATTGCGGTCAAAAGCGCGCTGCTGGATCAGAAGATCGCTGCGGGCGTCGGGAACATCTATGCCGACGAGGCGTGTTTCATCGCGAAGATCGATCCTCGGACGCCGGCGGACAAGGTGGGTCCGCGCCGAGCGACGAGGTTACACGCGGCGGTGATCGAAGCGCTGCGACGCTCGCTGGATGATGGGGGGACGAGTTTCTCGACATATCTCGATGGTCTGGGGCAGGAGGGGTCGCATGTGATGAATGTGCACGTGTTCCGACGCGAAGGTAAGACCTGTGATCGATGCGGCGGAACGATTCAGAAGATTCGCCTCGGCGGGCGGGGGACGCATTTCTGTCCGGGCTGCCAACGGCGCTGATTGAGACAAGGTTACCCGAGCATGGGTAGTTCTCGGTTGCTCCGTGTGCGGAGCCACTGATACGTTTCGCTCGATCGTTCTGACCAGTCCGGATCGCCGGTCGACGGAGTGGCAACTGTGGTCTTGTTGTTTGCGGCACCCGTGCTTCTTATCGGGGTGATCGTCTATCTAGGCGTGGCGCTCTACTTCGCCGAACTCTTTACTAGATCCAAGCGCACGCGAGTTCAGGGCACTCCGGGAGACTTGGATATTCGATTCCAAGACGTGCAGTTCCTGACGGTCGATCGGACCATTCTGACCGGATGGTTTCAGGAGTCGCCAGGTGCCCGTGCAACGGTCATCGTAGTTCACGATCGCGACGGCAATCGTGCTGACCATCGACATGGACTGCTGCAGATACAGGCTGATTACGTTCGTCGAGGGTTCAACGTGTTCTCGTTCGATCTTCGAGGCCGAGGTGAATCAACTGGCCGACGGGACCACCTGGGTACAACGGAGCGAATCGACGTGCAGGCGGCGCTGGCATACGTGCGACAACGTACCTCGCCACTGCCGATGGTGTTACACGGCTTCGGGTTCGGGGCGTCGTTGGCGCTACATGTTGCACCGGGAGCTACTGACGTCGCTGGGGTGATCGCCGACTCCCCCATTGCCTCGATGCGAGATTTACTGCGCTACCGCTATTGGCGGCTGCCGGACAGCACATTCCGAGTGGCGTGCTGGTTCAGCCGTCGGGTGTTTGGTGGCGATACGAAGGCGCTTGCTCCGCTCAACGTGATCGGTGAACTCGAAGCCGCAGTTTTGTTCATCCACTCTGAGGTGGACGAGGTGGTGCCCGAGTCTCACACGCTGAACCTGTGTGCGGCGTCGCTAAATCCAAAGCATGAAACATGGATGCTGCGGCATTTCCAGGGTCACTGCACGTACTACGTAAAATATCCAAGGGAATATCTGACCCGTTGCCAAGAATTCATCGACAAGATCGTTCCGGCGCGCTTCCTCGTCCCTGCAGAGACACTACCCACCATTCGCACGATCCAGGCCGGCTAAGCGGCCTCGCCGCCTCCAGAATGGCTTTCCATGACGCGATTACCGACGTAACCGGAATTCGGGTTGGTCATTGGACGAACCGTCGAGCGGCGACCGGCTGCTCGGTGGTGCTGTGTCCGCCAGGCACCGTTGGGGGAGTTGATGTGCGCGGCGCGGCGCCCGGGACACGCGAGACCGATTTGCTTCGGCCTGACAACGCGATCCAAGAAGTACATGCGATTTTGCTCTCGGGTGGTTCTGCATTCGGACTGGACGCGGCGACCGGAGTGATGGAGGAGCTAGCCGCACAGGGGGTGGGCATCGCTTTCGGTAGTCACACGATTCCGATTGTCCCGGCGGCGATTCTATTTGACCTCGGAGTGGGACGCCCGGTACATCCGAACGCGGACGCCGGGCGGCGCGCGGTTCGTCGAGCGCGAGGCGGGGCGATTGAAGTGGGATCGGTGGGGGCAGGGACCGGAGCAACGATTGCGAAGACCGCGGGGCGAGCACACGCGCTGAAAGGCGGCCTGGGCACGGCAAGCGAATTGCTGGACTCGGGCGTTGTCGTTGCCGCCATTGTCGTGCTAAATGCGGTTGGTGGCGTGCGTGATCCACGGACCGGAGCGCAGATTGCAGCTCCTCGAGGGAAGCGACGTGAGTTCCAGAATCTCGACGAGTTGGTGCGTTCTGCACACCCAGTGACTCCAACTCCGGGCGAGAACACGACGCTTGCGGTTGTGGCGACGAACGCACGACTGAGCAAGACTCAGGTGAACCGGATGGCGACCGTCGCGCACGACGGATTGGGTTCGTCGATTTGGCCGGTGCACACGCGGGCGGACGGAGACGTAGTGTTTGGCTTGGCGACCGGCGAGGTAGCGGTGAGCGCTGTGGAGATGATGGGCATCGATGCGTATGCAACTCGAGCGGTGGAGCGAGCGATTCTGAATGCAGTGTGGAGTGCGGAATCGCTGGCCGATACTCCGTCAGTGACGGAGTGGATGGGCCGACCGAAACGAAAGGCACGCGATCGTTGACGGACTGGCCACGGATCTTATACTGATCGCGTCGGTCGACCGGCAGGGGCGGCGACCAGACAGACAGGACCATTGAGCAAGATTTTTCCCCGCGATCAAATGCCGCCTGGATCCATTTTTGGACCGGGACGGGAGGACATGATGGCGAAGCGAATTTCCGTACTCGATATCCAACGCATGCGGGACCGTGGTGAGCCAATCACCATGCTGACCGCGTATGACTATCCGACTGCAAGGATGGCCGATGAGGCCGGTATCCCTGTCATCCTGGTGGGCGACACGCTGGGAATGGTGGTGCTGGGTTACGATTCGACTATTCCGGTGACGATCGACGACATGATCCACCACGGCAAGGCTGTGGTGCGTGGTACACAGCGTTCACATGTTGTGGTCGACATGCCGTTCGGTTCGTACCAGGGTGGCTGGCAGGACGCGCTGAAGAACGCGACGCGGATCATGCAGGAGACCGGCTGCGGTTCTGTAAAACTAGAAGGTGGCACCCGCTCCGCGGAGACCGTGCAGCACCTAGTGGACGCGGGAATCCCGGTGATGGGGCACATCGGCCTGACACCACAGTCGGTGAACCAGATGGGTGGGTTCCGGGTTCAGGGAAAGACTCCGCGAGATGCGGTTCATCTAATTTCGGACGCGAAGGAACTCGCGGAAGCAGGCACGTACGGGATTGTGCTGGAGTTGGTACCGACGGCACTGGCTCAGATGATCACGCAGCGGGTGAAGGTCCCGACGATTGGGATTGGGGCGGGTCCGTTCTGTAGTGGGCAGGTGCAGGTGTGGCACGACATCCTAGGAGTGTACGACGACCTGAAACCTCGCCACGCGCGACAGTTTGCGGATCTGGGCACGGATATTCGCAATGCGATTTCGACGTACCGCAAGCAGGTGGAGGCGGGCGAGTTTCCAACCGCGGATGAGTCGTTCTACATGGACGACCACGCGTTGGATTTGATCAAGCTGCAATTACCAGAGCTCGACGGCGATCTGAGTGATCCGCAGCGAATACTGGCCGAGCACGATTACGAGCTGGTGGCACGTGCGTCTGAGAATGTCGACGAGCGACAACCCGCGGACGTCGGGTAGGACGCATCGGGAGATTCGAGGGCGTCGATGCAGGTCGTCCGGACGATTCGCGACTATCGTGTGGCACGAGCTGAACTGGCGGGGCCGGTTGGCCTGT
>Ga0115002_10002437_pt1 | contig 24326 bp, 19 predicted proteins | sample ArcticOcean_MG_C_8_FD_89576 | JGI IMG/M metagenome (GOLD analysis project Ga0115002, IMG submission 89576) | Marine microbial communities from western Arctic Ocean - ArcticOcean_MG_CB11_86 | ecosystem: Environmental > Aquatic > Marine > Oceanic | place: Arctic Ocean: Canada Basin | collected... | reverse complement strand
GAGTTTATTCTCCGCAGGCCGTTTGGAAGGGTCTGCCGTGGTCGTTGTGGGCGTGAATGACTTCGAAACCCTGCTTTTGAGGCCCAATTCTCGCATGGCTGTGGCCACTGTGTTGCGACAGGACGATTCGAGTTCATCACGGCTTTGCAGTTGATCGGTGATCTTTGCGCTGCCGTAGATGCCATGCGATTCGACATGCACCTGCTGGACCGCTTGCTGGATGCGCCGGTGACGTTGGGTCCGTTTGCTCGGCTCACGATCAGCTGAAGCGTAATAGCCGCTTGGCGAGACTTGCAGCACTTGGCACATGGTAGCCACGGGGAACCAGTCGCGATGTTCTTGGATCCAGGCGTACTTCACTGCGACTCCTTCGCAAAATACGCCGCGGCTTTTTTTAGTATTTCTCGCTCCAGCTCGGCTCGCTTGAGCTCCTTGCGCAGTCGCTTATTCTCAGCTTGGAGTTCTGAGACAGTGGCGCCATCGCCACACGGCACTGGTGCTGGGGCAAACTTCTTGTGCCATTCGTACAGGCTCTTGTCGCTCACGCCTACCGCTTGCGCTGCTGCTTTGAACGTATATTGCTCATCGGTTACGAGATGAACAGCGCTACGCTTGAAATCTTCTGAATACCGATGGCTCTTACCAGATATGGGCGTTAAGGATGATTTTACTTCACTCATGAGGACTCCTTTCGAGAGTATTATTCTACCCCCGCCCGGTATCCGTCAATCTTGGGCCGCCGCACTTTCTCCGGATCGCAGATAATGCCGTCGAGAGTTATGCCGCCTCATTTTTCTAGAAAACGAACGGCGATCTCTGAGGCGTATCTGTAGTCGTCTTCGCCGCTGAAACTCGTGCGTTCGATGGTTTTTATGCCCTTGAGTAAACCGACTTTACGGGCATTGAGAAGGCGATTGTTGATCGCTGGAACGGCAATTGTCACGTTAATCAGAACGCACTCTTTTTGAAAAAGACGATTGAGCAGAGGGTCTACAACGACTCGATCTGGTGAATATCCATCCCTTGTTGCAAGAAAAGCATTGCAGATCAGATCGTTCACGCTGCAAGTTCCTTCAAATTGAGAAGTGGTTTTGCCTTACTTATGAATCGTGAATGTAGCCCGTCTTGAATTCCGGTAGTTAAGTTCGGAGATAGCTTAACTATACCGATGCTGGTTACACACCCAAATATCTTGCGAGCTTTTCTATGGGATTCAATACGATTCGCTAAATCAAGAGTACCTCCTACGTAAAGTCGTTCTTCTTCGTCAGTTTGCAGGACATAAAGGCCAACATTTTTTCGAAGAGCGGATAAGTCGATCGAATTAATGTCTTTCTGACGAGGAAGGCGCAAGTTTGCTAAATTTTCTGGAAGATTCTTGCTGGATTCGATGCAGTTGCTCGTTCTCTTTCTTATTGTTAACGCTGCCCAACGATATTCTGGAGATGTAAATCCTGGACCGGCAGTCTTTGCGATTAAATCAAACTCCCCGGCTTTTTCGGGATCGCAAAGAATTGCGTCCAAGCTGCTTTTGGGATATTTGCCCTTTAGACGTTGCAGCGCAATTTCGCTGGCGAAACAATATTTATCGAGCTCGCTTCTTGACACACGTGTTTTGCGAGTTGTCGGGGGTAAAGAGTGCTTTGACTTGCGCAAGCCCATCAGTAATGTGTTCCATTTGAATTCGGTGCCAGCAAGCCCTAGTCGTCCGCATTTTTCTAAAAATGCATGGTCTAGCTGTGGATCAGATATTAGGCGATCAATAGAAAAGCCATTGTGGGTAGATTTGAACGCATCGATAATTCCAGCGACGCCGATCTCTGTCTTGCTCCCAACCTTTTTATTAGATGATTGCAGCTTCGGGATGCTCGCTCCATTTCTAATTATCCTAGCGTCATATTGGGTCGTAGCGTGCTCTGATGTTCGTTTTCGGCCTTTCGCTGTAAGGCGTGTGCCATTGGCGGTACTCGGCGCACTAGCAATCTGATCCGCCGGGCCGTCGAGTGTGTCGCCAGCTTGGATGGTCTTCAGTCGCTCGGTGGCGTACTTTTGGTAATCGGCCGAGAGCTCGGTTCCCAAAAAAATGCGGCCCAATTTCTTGGCAACCGCCAACGTCGTGCCGCTGCCGGTGAAGGGGTCGAACACTTTATCGCCTTCATTGCTACTCGCCCTGATGATCCGCCCCAGTAGCTGTTCCGGCATTTGGCAGCCATGGAATCCTTGGCGTTCTTTGAACGTGCCAGCGACGCGTGAAAAGAACCAGGTGTCTTGTTCCGGTGTAAAACCGTACGCGTCGGACTGAAAATCTTGCGGCCGTAAGATCCAAGTGTCGTCTGGCAAGCGGCCGTTGGGATTGGCCCGTTTGTCTCCGTAGACCAATGCGCGGGCGGAGAGAACGCGAATGGCTGGATCTTCAGCATTAAACGTAAACTTCTTAGGGTCTTTCACAAAGTGAAATAGATGCGCGTGCGAGCGACTAAACTTTTTGGTGCAGTTCACCCCGAAGGTGTAATACCAGATCACCCAACTGCGGGTCGTGAATCCGAGAGTGCGCTGGGCGGCCACCTTCAGCTCGGCCGCGTACTCATCGCCGATCGCCAGCCAAAAAGTCCCCGACGGTGACAAGATGCGATGCACATGGGCCATCCACTCGCTGCACCACTCGAGATACTTCTCGTCGTTTTGCCGATCGTCATATTCGTCGTACTCGTAGCCGATGTTAAACGGTGGATCGGCAAAGACAAGATCGATCGACTCGTCGTCGATCTTTTTCATCAGCTTGATACAATCGCCTTGGTGAATCTTCCCTGATTTTAACATGTGAGATGCCTGAAATTAGATTGAAGATGTCGAGATTCGATGGAATAAATGGGAGAGGTGGGCGCATGTCCACTTATCTATAAAGATAGCCAGATTATCGTTGACGGTCAACGCAGGCCACCAATCCGCAGCATTCTACACGGATAAGAGCCAGGAGCGCAATCCCTGGCCGCCGAATCCTGACCGCTGAATCCTGAACTCTTACCCCTCCGCTATGAAATACGCGATTTGCAACGAAACTTTCGGCGACCAGCCTTTTGACGAAGCTTGGGCCCTGGCCCGCGAGATCGGCTACACCGGTATCGAGATCGCGCCGTTTACGCTATTGCCTGGTGCGCAGACGGTTGACATGCGCGACGTACCTTCCGCACAACGTGCGGAGGTAAAACAGCAGGCAGCTGATGCTGGCCTCGTGGTCGTGGGCCTGCATTGGCTATTGGCGAGAACCGAAGGGTTTTATTTGACGAGCCCCGACGCTTCAGTACGCGATGCGACGGCCGAGTATTTAAAACATCTCGCGCAGCTTTGCGCCGACTTGGGCGGTCGGCTGATGGTACTTGGCTCGCCGCAGCAACGCAATTTGCTACCCGGTGTGTCGCACGCTGAAGCTGAGCAATACGCAGCCGAAGTATTGCGTGTCGTGATGCCGGTGTGTGCCGATTTGGATGTGGTGATTGCACTGGAACCACTTGGACCCGGAGAAGGCGATTTTCTCTTGACCGCCGAGTCAGGCATCCGTCTTGCCAAGTTGGTTAATTCGCCTCAGTGCAAATTGCATCTCGACGTGAAAGCCATGTCGAGCGAAACGCAGCCCATCGCTGAGGTTATTCGCGCCAGTCGCGACTGGACGGTGCATTTTCATGCTAACGATCCCAATCTGCTTGGACCCGGCATGGGCGACGTCGATTTCGAGCCAATCTTTGCGGCGCTGAAAGAAACCAAGTACGACGGCTGGGTCTCGGTCGAAGTCTTCAAGTACGAGCCAAGCCCCGAAGTGATTGCCCGGTGCAGCATGGAGACCCTGCAGAAATATGCAGGCTAGCCGCCCTAGCGCCGGGATCGAGAAGCGACCCGATAACAAAGACAGAATAACGCGCCGACTTAATCGAGAACGTATCCAAAATCTAAAAGTGCGATGGCCCTCCGAGACCCTTGCTTGATGGCTTGGTCTAAGGGTGATGCTCCGGATCCTTGGCGGATCCAGCTACGAAAAAGCGTTCGAGTCGTGGCGTTCATAAAACGTGGGGCCGCACCGTAGCCGATGTCGCCAAGACTTCGGAGCCCTTGCGCTGGTGGTATGGCCTAAGCGTGATGCTCCGGATCCTTGGCGGATCCAGCTACGAAGCACGGGTGTAGCCGATGTCGCTAGACTTCGGCGCCCTTGTGTGGTGGCTTCGTCTCGTAGGTGTGCCCCGGATCCTTGGCCTTTCGGCAAGCTCAGGACAAGCCCAGCGACGAACACGCGAAACGCATCAAGTTGCCCCGCGTAGCTCAGCCATCTGCTGGGCCGTGCCAACCAGGCGGTCCCAGTTTTCGGCGACGTATTCCGGCGGGCCGCCGATTTGTGCCATCACGACCGCCGCGTTCTCGGTGGGGACCATTTCGATTGCGTCCCATGGGCAGACCAGCAGCTCGTACGGATTCGACTTCTTGCCCGGAATGTGAACGCACACTTCGCAGCCGACGCAGCGCTCAATATCGATCTCGCACCACTGCTGCACACCCTTTACCACGCCGCGGTCGATCTTGACCATGAAGATACAATCGACCGGGCAGACCTCCAGACACGATTCGCATCCGGTGCAATTGTCGGCGTTGATAATCGCCAACTCCTTCGGCACTTTTTTACGAGGACCTTTTTTGGCCATGGCGGGGGTCGCGGTTCAGAGGGCGTTCGCTGCGATCTAATGGATCGCTGGAGATTGTGAAAGCTATCACAATCTTACCTTATCATCGGCCCTTGGCCAAGCGCGGCTGGACCGTTTTTACGACCTCGATGGGCCTGGCGGCTACTTATAGATAGTCTTACGGCTGATTCCAATGATGATGGCACCGGATTGGCCCGCAAATGCCTAAATTACTCCAAGCGAAGATCAACCATCATATCAGCCGCCACTTGCTCAAGGGCTGCGTGGAGTGTGTCGATAGAAACACCTGCGGGCAAACGGAGTTGAGCCTCAGCTTGGAATAACTCTTGGCCCGAGTTGGGGGCGCGTTTACACTCGGTGTTAAGTTCTTCGACGTTGACGCCGTGGACGGCCAGGATGCGGCTGATTTCTCGGACGATACCCACGCGGTCTTGGCCCACAAGCGACAGCTTTACCAAGGGGCATTGCTGGGGCAGAGCATCTAACACGTCAGCATGAACGACCGATTGCAATCCGCCTGCAGCCAAACCGCCGGCAGAGAGTGCGCTGAGCGACTGGGTCAGCGCCTCGGCCGCTCCCGAATCGACCTCCACTCGCAGAATACCTGCAAACTGGCCAGCTAGGTGGGCCATGCGACTCTCGACCCAGTTGCCACCATGTTCGGTTACTGCGCGGGCAATTGCATCGACCAGTCCAGGTCGGTCTTGTCCTAGCACTGTGAGTACGAGTGAAGTTTTGCTCATTTTTAATGGGTTAAGCCGCAAGTGGGCCATGCCACTTGCGGCCAAACTTCGAAAGCACACAAAAAAGCCATTGTTCCAAAACCGCAACTATTGCCGCTTAAAAATCGCCAGCGCCCGCTGCTTGCATCTGCGACTGCATCACCGCCATGCCGATTGCACGCAAAACGCCTTCTTCTGCTTCGATCCGCGTGCGGGCACCGTTGGGGATCGGCTGGACAACCACGCGAACATGGTCACGTCCTTCGACGTTATTCTCGAGCATGTCGGCAATTTTTTCGAGGTTTGGCTTATCCTCTTCGTCAGCAAAAGTAGCCGCCACTTCCATAATTTTCTGGAGTGCAATCGTCATTTCTGCGGGCGCCACCGATTTTTCTGGATTGGCAGCCGACCTGTCCATCACGTCCTTAACGGCTGCCAAGCAGTCACGACCGAGCGCGAAGAACGCCGATTTTTTGCCGATGCCAATGGCCACTTCCATGGTATCGCCAAAGAGTTGACGCGGTGCTGCTTCGTCCGCTGGAACAGGAACATTCATGGTGTGGAACTGCACGTCGTCATGGCTGTCGGCATTCCAATTCACCCCTGGAAATTTCGGATCTTCCTCTTTGGCCAATTCGGTGAGCTTCTTAAACCCCGATTCCACTTTGCTGGGATCGCCGATGAGACCGCCCGCGACGAAGGTCGCAGAGCTCGGACTCAAAGTGAGTACGGCGCCGCCGTCCATAATTCCCTCTTTGATCGTCGAGACAAATGCGTCCATGAAATCATTCGCAGCACTCTTCATCGTCTCCCGATCTTCTTCGCTGGAAGAATCAGCTTCTTCATCAATGGTCGAACTCATTTGTTTGCGGAGCGCCGCAAACATTTGATCAATCTGCGCAATGTCAGATTCGCTGGCATTGGAGGCAAACGACATCATCATGGCGGCATCGGGTTGGAAGAATCCAGAAAAATTCGTCTTCGGATCGCTATTGAGGGCGACTTGTTCGGCAAGTTTGGTCCCGGCTACCGCCGTGTAAACAACGTCCAGAAAGGCACGCTGCTGCTGGCCGTCGAGAGCTAAGCCGAGTGTCAATTCGTCCAGTTCATTGATCCATCGTTCGAGTTGGGCCAGTTGAGTCTCGGCGACTTCTTTGCGAGCTTGGTACTTTTCGTCGGATTCGCCGGCTTTTTTTTGCATGCCGGATTCCAGGCCTACCTTGAACTGCTCAATGGCCATGTTGCGCAATTCGGCGGGCACGTTCTGGACGTTTAAACGGACGCCGATATCGTAGTCTTTTGTCAATTCGGCAATAATTATGCCGGGATCTTCTGGCAAACCTTCGAGCATCTGGGGCATCATCGAAACGAATGCCCAACCTTCGGCCTGACGCGCAAACACGGTTTGTCCTTGGGCGCCAATTTCGAGGATGCCATTGGCCTGTTCCTCTACGGTGACGCCGAACATGGCAAACATGCCCAGCATTTGCTTCAAGTCGGTGGCCGGTAGACACAGAGCGCCGCCCGGTCCCATGGCTCCCATGTTGACAACGAGCCCCATGGGCTTCGAGGTATCCAAACCTTGCGTGAAGGCGGCGATTTGTGGTTTCGCCGAATCCGCCATGTCGGGTATGCCGGCTAGGCTACCGACGAAGTTTGCGTCTTCCAAAAAGTTGTCAATGCTGTTGACCGCAACAATCGCGATCGGCTGAGTTACGTCCGAGGATTGCGCCCCGGCAATGCTTGAGCCGGCGATGATTGATAGTGCGGCGACAGCTGCTGTGAGAAGCGACCAGGCAGCCAATGCTGTGGTTCGAACTGCTTGAGCCAAGCGGGTGCGTCGATTTTTCACGGTTCTTTCTCCATGCGGGGGGAGGCAACGTGGTACGATTCTGGCGAATCGCAGAAAAAATGACGACTCGCCGTCGAGTCGTGCCACAATAAGACCAAAGACCACAATAAGTCCAAAGACCATATTCAGTCCAGGGACGTGCGGGAATATTTGAGAACCGCCGCGACGGTTCACGAGCAATCATTTATAGCGTTATACGGCTGGCGGTACAGATTGTTGGCAAGAATCTGCCAAAAAAACCTGCCACTGGCGGCATAGCCTGACAGGAAGAGAAAAGAAAAGTATCGCGGTATCAACGTTCGCGATAAGTGATACGGCCCTTGGTCAGATCGTAGGGCGAAAGCTCAACACGGACTTTGTCGCCCGGCACGATGCGGATGAAATTCTTTCGCATCTTCCCAGCAATGTGGGCGTTGACGAGGTGGCCCCCTTCTATTTCGACACGAAATCGAGTATTTGCCAGGGCCTGAGTCACGACGCCTTCTACTTCGAGAGCTTCTTCTTTTTGCTTTGCCATAAATTCCGCCGAAATACCCTGCAGTTAAAGTTCGAGGTTAAGGTGTGCAAATCAGAAGCTACAAGTCTATTCAATCATAGCACTTGCGGCAACACGATCCACTCCGGAAACACGCCCGGGGGGCTCAGTTGGCGGCGATTTTGCAGGAAAGACTGGTGTTTCTACCAGGGCCGACAGCCAGCAGCCCGTCAGCAGGGAGCCATGAATGGGTTCCGGTTAGGCACTTTTTCCTGGAGAAAAGGCCACTGATTCGCTTGCCTGGACGGTGGATCCAGTTTGACGTAACTCCTTAAACAACGACAATGTATGCTTTGAGTCCATTGTCAGGGCGAGGTCATCGTGGCTTCCTAAGTTTATGGGGCCAGACGCCCGGTTCGACAGCATTCGGCCTTTTATTAGCTAAAACGGGCAATCCGATATCGGTTTCTTCGGTGGGGCCGACTATCTTTTCGCAATTCAAGGCTTTTCGCAAATTAAGGTAACTGTGAGCACATCTTCTGATCCTTCGCAGGCTTCCCAGTCAGGGTCCACTACGGGTTCGATTGACGAAGATGCTGTGCGCCGCGCCAAGCAAGAGATTCAAAGTCTTGTCCAGGAAGTCGTAGAACTGTCGCGCTCGGAGATTGAGCCCAACGAGTTTTACGCCGCACTCATGGACAAGTCGGTCTCCGCCTTAGCTGCCATCGGGGGCGTCGTTTGGACGATGGAAGAAGGTGCCGGCGTCAAACTCGAATACCAGGTCAACCTGCGCGAGACCGGCCTGGCCGATAGCGAAGAGGCCCAACAGCAGCACGGCCGGTTATTGCAGCAAGTGATCGATCGAGGTGAACCTGCTCTCATTCCGCCCCACTCGGGTGCTGGCGGCGACGCTAGCGGAAACAGCGCTGATGCGTCGGCGGCGAATCCTACTGATTATTTGCTGGTGATTGCTCCGATCAAGAGCGACCGCGGTGTGGATGGAGTGGTCGAAATTTTTCAGCGCGCCGGAGCGAGGCCTACGACACAACGTGGCTATTTACGCTTTCTCAACCAAATTTGCGAATTGGCGGGCGAGTATCTGAAGAACCGTCGGTTGCGACACTTTACCCACAAACAGTCGTTGTGGGAACAATTGGAGTCGTTCACTGCCTTGGTGCATCAGGCGCTCAACTCGCGTGAGACAGCCTATACCATTGCCAACGAAGGTCGCAGGCTTATTGGTTGCGATCGTGTGACGGTCGTGCTGCGCAAAGGCACCAAGTACCAGGTTGCTGCCATCAGTGGGCAGGAGACATTCGACAAGCGATCGAATGTGGTTCGCCTGCTCCGCAAACTTGCGACGACGGTGGCAAAGACGGGCGACGATTTATGGTTTGAAGGCGATACCTCGAATCTGGCACCCCAAGTCGAGAAGTCGGTCAACGCCTACGTCGACGAATCCCATACCAAACACCTGGCTGTATTGCCCTTGCGCGAAGCAGACTTGGAAGAAGAAAAGCCGGGTGAAAGAAAACAAAAGAAACGCGAGAACATCCTAGGCGCGATCATTATCGAGCAGCTCGTCGACAGTCGCCAGCCGGAGGGAATGTTGCAACGCGTCAATGTGGTGCGCCGGCATAGCGCGACTTCGCTGACCAACGCACAATCGCATGAGAATCTGTTTTTGCTGCCGTTGTGGCGCTTGTTGGGCAAAACGAAGGTACTGGTAACGGCTCGCAACTTACCGAAAACCTTGCTGGTGCTGATTGCCGTCAGCGGGGCAATACTGGCGATGTGCTACGTGCCTTACGATTTCAACGTGATTGCCGGCGGCAAGCTGCTGCCTGAGCTGAGGCGCGATGTGTTTGCCTCGCAAGACGGCAAAGTTGAGGAAGTCACGGTACGACACGGCGAAAGTGTGACTGCCGGCGCTACGGTGGCCACGCAATGGAGCCTCGATCTCGAACAACGTATGATCCAACTCGCGGGCCAACTTGACGAAACACTCGAGGAGATCCGCTCGGCCAGGCGTCAGCGTCAACTGCTGCAAGGCGAGGTTCAAAAAGACGAAGTTGAAAACGAAGAACTTACCGGCCGGCTGGCGCGTCTCAAAGTTCAACAAACGAGCCTCGAGAAACAAAATGAGTTGCTTGAGCTAAAAAAGCAGCAGCTGGAGGTGACCGCTCCCATTGACGGCAAGGTGGTTACGTGGAAGGTCGAAGAGATCAAGGGACGTGCCGTGCGTAGAGGCCAGCGCTTGATGGAGATTGCCGACCCGGCTAGCCGCTGGGAATTAGAGATCTACATCCCCGAAGCCAAGATGGGGTACATCGGCAAGCAATTGCAAACTCTCCAGAAGGTCGATCCCGAAGCGAAACTGCAGGTCAGCTTTATTCTGGCAACGCACTCGGCGGTACGTTTGAAGGGACAAATCGAAGAAATCGATCGCAATGCGGAAGTGCAGGGTGAGGAGGGTAACACAGTACGCGTGCGAGTTTCCTTTGAGCAGGAAGAACTGAAGAAGCTCGTTGACGATCCGACCAATGAGCTAAAAATTGGCGCCGACGTGAAAGCAAAGATTTTCTGCGGCGAGCGGCCCATCGGTTACGTCTGGTTTTGCGATTTGTTTGAGTTTGTTCAATCGAGAATCTTGTTTCGATTTTAAAGGAACCTCCTGATCATGACTGCACTGCGACTTGCTCTTTTAGTGGCCCTCGGTATCGCGAGCAGTGCGCCGGCCCAGGCGGCGGACGACCTCGTGATGACGGATTGTCTGGTCATCGTACGGGACGAAGTCCACATCCCCGCCTCAGAGCCTGGCGTGCTCATGGAATTGCCGGTGCGAGAGGGTTCTCGCGTGGCCGAGGGAGACAAGCTAGCCGTGATCGACGACCGCGAAGCGCAGGCGGGGCTCAAGATTGCCCAGTTCGGACTGGAATCGGCGATCAAAAGAGCCACAGATACCATCGAGGAACGATTTGCACGCAAGTCGGCGGAAGTTGCCGAACAGGACTGGAAAAAAGCGCTCGCTGCAAATCTTCAAAAAAGAGATGCTGTCCCCGCCATCGAAGTCATGCAAAAACAGCTTGCCTACCAGCGGTCCCACCTGCAAATCGAGAAAGCTCAGAAAGACCAGGAATTGGCCAGGCTCGACGGGCTAACGAAAAGAGCCGAGCGGGACGCAGCTCAAATGGCGGTGGATTGGCGTACGATTACGGCTCCCTTCGCCGGCGAGGTTGTGAAGACTTTTCGCCACGAAAAGGAGTGGGTCAATCCGGGCGACCCCATTCTTAGGCTGGTCCGATTTGACATCTTGTACGTCGAGGATTTCGTCGATGCAAAACAACACGACCGGGGTGACGTTCTCGGCCAGCAAGTGAGCGTACAGCTAACGCGCGCACAGGGTAAACAATTCAAGGTTTCCGGAACCGTTGTTTACGCCGATCAGCAAGTGCAGTCCGACGGCCGCTTCAAAGTGCGTGCCGAGGTGCTGAATATCAAGGAGGGAGACAACTGGTTGATCCAGCCCGGCATGAAAGCGACTATGACGATCTATATGGGAGGCGCGGCGCCGGTGCCCCAAGCTGGCCTGCCGACTCCACTGGGCAACTGAAATTCAAATGCCTACGCTTTCTGACAGTATTGTATCGAGTTCGTCGCGCAAGCTGGCAATCCGTGTACGGCCTGATCTCAAAGCGCGGCGGCAGCGTTACCAGGGACGCGTTTATTGGGTGGTGAAAGACCCGGTCGGGCTGCAGTATTTTCGCTTCGAAGAAGAAGAGTTTGCCATCCTGCAAATGCTCGACGGCCAATCGAGCCTCGAAGACATCGCCGAGCAGTTCGAGGCTGATTTTCCTCCGCAGACGATTCGCGTCGAGGAGTTGCAAAACTTTATCGGCATGTTGCACCGCAGCGGTCTGGTGCTTTCGGATTCCCACGGGCAAGGGGTTCAGCTCAAGAAGCGAAGCGATGAGCGACGTCGCAAGGAGTTGATTGGCTCGCTAAGTAATATCCTCTCGATTCGCTTCAAGGGGTTTGATCCGGAGCTGATTCTTAACGCAATGTATCCTTGGGTGCGTTGGTTTTTTTCGCCGACGGCAATGTTTTTTAGCCTGTTGCTCATGCTCTGTGCGCTGACGTTGGTGATTGTGCAGTTTGACGTATTTCAGTCGAAGCTGCCGTCGTTTCAGTCGTTTTTTGCAGCTCAGAATTGGTTGTTGATTGCCGGCGTGCTGGGAGTGACCAAGGTCATCCACGAGTTTGGCCACGGCCTGTCTTGTAAACATTTTGGTGGCGAGTGCCACGAGATGGGCGTCATGTTTTTGGTGCTGACGCCATGCTTGTATTGCAACGTTTCCGATTCGTGGATGCTGCCGAACCGCTGGCATCGGGCGGCGATCGGTGCGGCGGGAATGTATGTGGAAGTCGTCATTGCCTCAGCCGCCACCTTCGTCTGGTGGTTCAGCGAGCCGGGGATGCTCAATTATATTTGCCTGAACATCATGTTCGTCAGCTCGGTGAGCACGATTATGTTCAACGCTAATCCGCTGCTCCGCTACGATGGCTATTACATCCTGAGCGACATCATGGAAGTGCCCAATTTGCGGCAAAAGGCCACTTCGATTCTCAATCGCAAGCTCGGCAAATGGTGTTTGGGGCTCGAAGAGCCCGAAGATCCGTTCCTCCCCAAACGCAATCAAGGATTCTTTGCGCTGTATACGGTGGCGTCCTTTCTCTACCGCTGGTTGATTTTGCTTTCGATTTTATATTTTCTCAATAAAGTTTTCGAACCGTACGGACTCAAGGTAATCGGCCAAATGATTGCCCTCATGTCTCTGTACGGTTTGATTGTGATGCCGCTTACCAAGGTGGTTAAGTTTTTTCGAGTGCCCGGGAGGCTGAATAAGGTGAAAAAAGTACGAATGTTTGCCTCACTCTTCTTGTTGGGAGCACTGATTGGCAGTGCGTTTGTGATTCCCTTCCCGTCGAGCGTGATGTGTAGTTTCGAGCTCTTGCCGCGCGGCGCCACGTCGATTTACGTTGAGGTAGAGGGCATCCTCGAAGAAGTTCTTGTCGAGCCGGGAGAGCAAGTCGAGGCCCAGCAGGTCTTGGCGCGCATGCGCAGTATCGACCTGGAACTGGAAATCGAGTCTTTGCGAGGTGAACGCGAGGCGAGTCGCGTCGAACTCGAGTCGCTCCAGAAATTGAGATTTCGCGACGACGAAGCCAGCTTGCAGCTGCAAGTTGTGCAAGAAAGGTTGGCTGCATTTGAGGAGCAACTTGCCCAGAAGCTTCGCGATGCGAAACGTTTGGAAATCACGGCGCCCGTGGCGGGTACCCTGATCCCACCGCCACTGCGCCAAGAACGACCTGCAGAGCAGCAACTTGAGCTGGCCAGTTGGACTGGGTCGCCCCTTGATAAAAAAAACCTGGGAACCACCTTCATGACCGATGGCCAGCAAATTCTGTTTTGTCAGATCGGCGATCCGAATGCTTGGGATGCCGTGCTCGTAATCGGCCAGCGCGATCTTGATTTGGTCGCCCAGGGACAGGAAGTCCGACTCATGCTCGAAGAATCGGCGTACCACGTGTTTATTAGTAAGATCGAATACATCGCGAACGACGAGTTACAAGCATTACCTTCCCGCTTGGCAAGCACCTCCGGCGGGCCCGTGCCAGCCCAGCCCGACAAGGACGGCACGCTTCGCCCGTTATCGACATCCTACCAGGCCGTCGTACAGCTCGACGACTCGCTGGGAATGTTTCGCAACGGCCTGATTGGTCAGGCACGAATTAAGACCAAACCAAGCACCCTGGCCAGCCGTTTCATCCGCTACCTCGGACGGACATTTAGTTTGGATATGTAGCCCGACCTTTGCTAGCACTCACTCGGCTAGCCCAGTTTTGCGAACCTTCCTAAGATTCACGGTTTGTGAATCTCGAAGGTGGGCTGGCTGGCAACGGGTGCGGCACATGGTGAAGAAAAAAAGTAGAAGGCGGGCTTCTTCGGAAGGTGAAATGCCGTCCCCGCCTCGGCGGAAACGAAAAACTCTGCGCCGATTCTTTATGTTCATTTTTCTCTTGATAGGTGCGGTCGCTGCTGCGCCGACCCTCGTGTCGAAAACGTCATTGCGCGACACACTACTCGGTATGGCCCTGCCAGCGCCAGGTTGGCGCATCGAAAGCCAGGGGGCCACGCTCGGTTGGACGAGTCACCAGTCGCTTACCGGTGTGTCGGTGATTGATCCAGATGGTAAGCCATTTTTAACGGTTGAGTCGATTACCTGCCAGCGCTCGCTGGCGGCGCTTGCCACGAACCCAAAGGACCTTGGCAAGGTCGTGCTTCAGCAGCCGACTGCCTATCTCGTCACCCGACCCGACGGAAGTAACGCCGAAGATTTTCTGGCCGAACTTATCCCGCAAGAAAGCCCGCCCTCCGAGACGCAGCTCTCATTGATCTTGAAAATTGTGGGTGGCACAGTCCATGGCCTGGATACGGCGACCGAGCAGCAATGGTCACTCACCGATGCGCATGTCGTTGCCAGCCTCAAAGGAGACGTGACTGGCAGCGCAAGAATCGTCGTTGCCCAGGGAAGAGAACCGAGCCAGGTTAAATTTCGGCTACAACCGGCGGAAGCAGGTGGGCAGCAGCTCGACTTGCTAGCCGAACGGTTGCCGCTGCAGTTAGTTCAGCCTTGGCTGGCACGCGCAGTTCCTGGGGCACAAATAGCCGGTGCGCTCACGATCGACGCGCCGCAAGTACGCTGGACGACGGATCCCCAGCGCGGGCTCCTTGTGCAAACGAGCGGGCGGATCGAGGTCCAAGAGTTCGAATTCACGGCCGATGCTCTCCAGGGCGATTCCGTGGTGGCTCGCCAAATAAGCGCCCCCTGGCAGTTGAGCTTGCAGGGGGACCAGATTTCGATCGAGCAGTTGGCAATTGATACCGGTTGGAGCAAACTCACGGCCCAGGGTTCGCTTTCACGTGCGGAGCTGACGACGCTCGATTTGAAAAACTTGCCAAAAATCGAAGCAACCCTCGTCGGCAGTATCGACGTGGCCCGTTTAGCGGCGATGTTGCCTCAGACGTTGCAATTGCGTGACGATGTACGCATCGAGTCAGGGCAGTTAAGGTTGCGCGCAGACAGCAAGCCGGCCGCTTCGGGTTTTACTTGGACTGCTTCGGCTTCGATCGAAGGCGTTGGGGGTAGTACGCGAGGTCGCCCTATCCATTTGCAGCCGGTGGAGGCCAAGATCGTTTTCGTGGCAAGTCCTCAGCGAGCTCAGATGGAACAATTGACCTTTAGCGCGCCGTTTGCCGAGGCTCAATTTGCCACAAACCAGGGCGAGATCGAGGGGCATCTCCAGTTGGATTTGGATCAATTCTCCCAAGAGCTGGACCAGTTTATCGACTTTGGGACGTGGCAATTGGCAGGCAAAGCGCAATTGAATGCCAAACTGCGTCTTGCTGCTGATGCTCTCGACGTCAGTAGCTTGAAGGGAACTATCGACGCCTTGCGCGTGAAGAGCGATACGTTGTTGATCGACGAACCGCACGTTCAGTTCGCCGGCAATCTACACTGGGACAACGAGACGTGTGGCTTTGCGTCGAAAGAATTCCAACTGAGCGGCAGTACGCTCGCTTTTAGCTCGCGTGACGTGACATTTGACCAAGCCGCTGACGGCACAACCACGGCAACTGGCAGAGTAGCGTTCAATGCCGACTTAGAACGTGTGGCGAGGGCGCTCGGTTGGGCCGGTGACACCCAATCAATTTGGCCGCGCGGGAAAACGGAGGGACAATTGCAACTTGTTAGCAAGAGCGGCTTGGTACAAGCCAAATTCTCGGCAACCGCTGATCAGCTTCAGCTATTACAGAACCAAGCGAAGGGACGACCCGAACTTCTTTGGTCCGAACCACAGCTAAAAGTCTCTGGTGAGGCCGCCTACGAGATAGTTGCCGATCGCGCACGCTTCGATAAAATTCAGCTTAACAGCGAGACACTACGGCTTGGTGGACAAGCTAGTATCGAACAGCTGAGTTCTGAGCAGCAGCTTAAAGCTAAGGGAGAAGTGCGGTACGATGCCCAGGCCCTATCCAGGCTCTTATTGCTGACCTTAGGGCCCGACGTTCGATTACAAGGCGACGAGGCGGTGCGTTTTGAGGTAGCAGGCCGTTTGTCGCAGCCCGGCGCTGCAAGTGGTCCGGTCGAATGGGCGAAGCGATGGCAGGCATCGGCAGACGCCGGTTGGTCGAGCGCTTCGCTCTATGGTTTAGCGATGGGCGCGGGCAAGCTGGAAGGCAAACTAGTAAACGGCCAACTGCAAATTGCTCCACTTGACATTGCCTTTGGCCAGGGCAAGCTGACGGCACGGCCGCAGGTCCGTCTTGAGCCGGGTGCGGAGCGTCTATTCTTACCCAGCGGACCCCTGTTAACGTACGTGCAAGTTTCTCCGCAGGTCAGCGAAACCATGCTCAAATACATCGCCCCCGTCGTTGCGGGCGCCTCGCGCACCTCTGGAGAGTTTTCGGTAACTTTGAACGATTCGCAAGTTCCTCTAGCCGACCCAGAGCAAATGCAGGTTACCGGACAATTGGCAGTCCATCACCTTGTCGTTGCGCCGGGCCCGATGCTGCAAGAATTGGAAACGATCATACGTCAACTAAAGAACCTTTCGAAAGGGAAGCAGTTCCTCACCGCTGCGACCTCCTCGCGCGAGTCAAGCGAGTTGACGGTTTCTGAGCGCAACGTCGATTTTCAAGTCGTCCAAGGCCGCGTTTATCACCGCAACTTGGAATTCGAGATCGACGGCGTGCCCGTGAGCTCCCAAGGATCGGTGGGTTTCGACCAGACCCTAGCCCTGGTTTTTGAGATAACGCTACAAGAAAAATGGCTGGGGAAGAATCTCCGTTCGATGGCCGGGCGGACCGTGCAAGTTCCTTTGCAAGGGACTTTTCAAAAACCTAGACTCGACTCACGGGTCATCAGCGACTTGGCGTCACGCTTCCTCCAAGACGCCGCCACCGAGGCCATCGGTAATGAAGTCAATCGCCAGCTCGAAAAACTCTTCCGTGGACGCTAGTAATGTCGGTGTTTCATCCGTGTTTCATCTGTGGTTATTCATTCCGTTCAACCACCGCCTGGTTGATCATTTGCGTGTTATTTGGGTCAATCCCGGTTCGCGGGGAATCGCTATCCGAATTCGACCTGCGCCGCATTGAAGTAGCCGGCTTACGCATATTGAAAAGTCGGCATCTGCAGCTGGTCACCGATCTGCCCTCGAGTCCCGCAGTCGACGAGTTACCGGTCGTGTTCGATGCGGCGGTTCCTGGGTGGGCCGACTATTTCAATATTTCTTCCGAACGCACCGCGCCGTGGAAGATGCGTGCATTCTTGATTCAGGATCGCGCCAAGTTTGCAGCGCTCGGGCTACTACCCCAAGAGCGCCCCGATTTTATCAATGGATTTGCCAGCGCCCAACAGTTGTGGCTTGTCGAGCAACCGAGCGACTACTACCGACGACATTTGCTGTTACACGAAGGCACCCACGGTTTCATGCAGGCCATGCTTGGGGGCACAGGTCCGGGCTGGTACATGGAAGGCATGGCAGAGCTGTTTGGCACGCACCTTTGGCAAGACAACCAGTTGTTGCTCCGCCGGATGCCCCCCGATCGCCTTGAGGTACCGATGTGGGGCCGCATCAAGCTCGTGCGCGAGGCCGCACTGGCGGGAAAATCGCTCGATGTGCCGGCGATACTTTCTCTCAACGAGCGGCGCGCCTTTTCGACCAACGAGTACGCTTGGTGCTGGGCGTTTTGCAAATTCTTAGATGCGCATCCGCGCAGGCAAAAAAAGTTTCGCCAATTGTCTGCGCATGCTTCCGAGCGTAGATTCAACGAGAAATTCTGCGCGCAATATATTGAAGAGTGGCCCGAATTGCTCGCTGATTGGCAGAGGTTCGTTGCCGAGCTGGACTACGGCTACGATACACAGCGGATGGCGATCGAGCACCGCCCGACGGCACCGCTAAAGAGCGCAGCCACTGTCACCATCGCGGCCGACCGTGGCTGGCAGTCGACAGGCTGGTTGCTTCGAGCGGGAAGAGAATACCAGCTTACGGCCTCGGGGCGATTCACGATCGCCCACGACGAAGTGCCTTGGCCCTGCGAAGCAGGAGGCGTAACACTTCGGTATCACACTGGACAACCGCTAGGCATGTTAATGGGGATTTGGCGTGAGGAGGGCGGCCGATTTTTGCAGCCTGAGCCTTTGGGATTGCATGCGGTGCTCAGGCCCGAGCGTGACGCGGTGCTTTATTTGCGTGTCAATGATTCGCCGGCCGGGCTGTCTGACAACCGAGGCGAGCTGACCGTGAGCATCTCTCGCGGTAAAGCTTCAGCCGATTGACACCCCCGGCTGGTAGCTCGACAATGGTTTCAAGCTTTGCCCGCGTTACGGATGAAATATGCGGGCTAGACATTTTTCTCACGATGACACGATTTGAGGACGCAATGAGCAATTCTTTGGCTACGAATTATTTAGCAGCTGGAGATCCCGAAGTCTGGTCTGCCGTTGCCGACGAAATGCAGCGTCAGCACGATGGGCTCGAGCTGATCGCTAGCGAAAATTATACCAGCCCTGCTGTGATGCAAGCCGCCGGCAGCGTGCTGACCAACAAGTATGCCGAGGGTTACCCTGGCCGCCGGTACTACGGCGGCTGCGAGCACGTTGACGTGGTCGAGAATTTGGCGCGCGACAGGGCAAAAGAGCTATTTGGCGCCCCAGTTAATCGAGACATCTACGCCAATGTGCAGCCGCACTCCGGTTCACAGGCCAACATGGCCATTTACTTGGCCGCGCTAGAGCCGGGCGACACGGTGCTCGGGCTTGATCTGGCGCACGGGGGGCATCTTACCCACGGCATGAAGCTCAACTTCTCTGGCATGCTGTACAATTTTGTGAGCTATGGAGTCCGCCAGGACGATCATCGAATTGATTTTGATCAGGTTGCTAAGCTCGCCAAAGAGCATAAACCCAAATTGATCGTCGCTGGCGCGAGCGCCTACCCACGCGAAATTCCGCACCCACGCTTTGCCGAGATTGCCGAGGGCGTCGGGGCAAAGTTGATGGTCGATATGGCCCATTATGCCGGTCTGGTGGCTGCTGGTCTGCATGACAATCCTGTGGAGGTTGCGGACTTTGTCACTTCAACGACGCATAAAACTTTACGCGGCCCACGCGGCGGGATTTGTCTTGCAAAAAAGGAGTTTGGCAAGGTACTCAACAGCCGTGTCTTTCCCGGCCTGCAGGGTGGCCCACTTATGCACGTGATTGCCGCCAAGGCAGTCTGCTTTGGGGAGGCCTTGAAGCCAGAATTTAAGGTTTACGCGCAGCAAGTGATCGACAATGCGCGGGCATTGGCCGAGACATTGGCCAGTGGCGGTTTGAGTTTGGTCAGCGGTGGCACCGACAACCACCTCGTCTTAGTCGATGTCACACCGCTGGGCGTCGGAGGCAAGTCGGCTGAGTCGGCCCTCGGAGCGTGTGGCATTACCGTGAACAAAAACATGATCCCCTTCGACGAGCGCAAGCCCGTTGATCCTTCGGGAATTCGCGTTGGCACACCGGCGCTTACTTCGCGAGGCATGGGCGAAGAAGAGCTGCGCGCAGTGGGACGTTGGATGCTGGAGGCGCTCCGCGCGCCAGAGGACGCTGCCGTACACAGTCGCGTCCGCGAGGAAGTGCGCCAGTTGTGCGAGCATTTCCCTGTCCCTGCCGCCGCGCTAAACGAAACCTTGGCGACAGCTTCAACGTAGGAACGAACTAGTATGTCCAAACCGAGCACCAAACCGCGCATCTTGATTGCCGACGATAATGAAGCCAACGTGGAGCTTTTAGAAGCCTATTTGAGTGGGCTCGAAGTCGAGACGGACGTCGCAGTTGACGGTCAGGACACGCTCGACAAAGTGACGTCATTTCGACCAGACCTGATTCTTCTTGATATCATGATGCCGAAGCTGAGCGGTTTCGAGGTGTGTCAGCGGCTCAAGAGCGACACCGCCACCAGTGGCATAATGATCCTGATGGTCACCGCCCTCAATGAGCTTGGCGACATCGAACGAGCCGTCGAAGCGGGCACCGACGACTTTTTGTCCAAGCCCGTCAACAAGGTAGAACTGAATAAGCGCGTGCAGGTGATGCTAGAAGTACGTAGCACGCGAGACGAGAACGAAAGGTTGAGGGAGTACATTAAGCGGATGGAAGGGAACCGTTGAATCATTGCAAAGCACTAATATGCTTCTTGGCCATGGCGATGACCTGGGATTACACCTCATCGTGCTCAGCCGGCGAGGAGTCCCCCTCTTTCGCAAAGCACCGCGCATTGATCCCGCGTTTGATTGCTGAATTGGGGAGCGAAGAGTATTTGGTGCGACGCCGAGCAGAGACGCAACTGATTGACCACGGCGCGGATGCGTTTGACGACTTGCAGGCGGCCGAGCTGAGTTCCGATTTGGAAATTGCGACGCGTGCCAAATACATTCTTTATCTGATCCGTGTGCAGTGGGTCCGTCCTAACGACTCGTCCGAGATTCGCAAACTGATGACCGGTTATGCGGAGCTGCCTGCTCAATCGCGTCGCGATCGCATCGCGCGACTGGCTGCTCTGGATAAGGATCGTGGGCTGGGCGGCCTGTGCAGGATTACTCGCTTTGATTCTTCGCCTAAGTTGGCTCGCCAGGCAGCCTTAGCAATTTTGGGAGGCGTGGAGAATCTCTCGGCTCAGACACCCGATTTTAGCGAGATCATCCTGCAAGAAATTGAGAGCGCCGAAAGCGTGCCAGTCCAGTGGCTGCGAACACTTGTCGAGCAACTAGAGCAACCTGTGAGAGTTCATCAGCGCTGGCTATCTTTGATTGATGCCGAGCTAAAACTTATCGAGCAAAAGGCTGATGATGTTGAACTTGCGACGGTTTTCAGTTTCATGCGTTACCACTTACATCTGAGTCAGCGAGTCAGCGATGCCCGTGCTGTCTTTGAGACCTTGCGACGACGTGTCGATTTGATGGATCGAACCAAAGATATCTCGGCCAATCAATTTATCCAGGCGATCGATTTCACGTCGATCGAACAGTTTATCTACCTTATCCATAAACAGGGTGGCACGACGCAAATGGCTCTCGCTTTTGGTGCGGCATGGGCAATTGAGCATCAGCAATGGGAAGCTTTGCAATTGTTAGAAAATCACTATCGCGAGAGCTTCGGCAGCGAGCGCCTGATGCTTTACTTATCCGCTGTTGCACAAGGTCAGCAGGGACGGGAGCAAGAGGCCGAAGAAATTGCCGCACGGGCTGCCGAAATTGATGTGGAGAAAGCGGAACTGCGTAATTATTATGCGAACCTTATCTCAGAACTAGGACGGCACGATTGGGCTGAACGTGAATGGAGGCACGTGATCGACGAGGTCCCCGCGACTGCAATCGCTTCATTGACGGCACGCTATTCGCTCGCCTCCCTGCGTTTACACGACCGTGGCGAAGACCGGGAGGCGGCCGATTTGTTGTCGGAAACGCTCAATGCGTTAGAGGCGTCTGCCGATGTGAAACGGCGTCTGCTTCGAGATCCGAGGAGTCGAGACACGATAGCCAGTTTGCAGACCCAACGATCCTTCTATTTGGCTTGCGATGCTGAGGCGCACGGCGACTTCGAATCTCAGCGCAAGCACTTGGATCAGGCTGCGAGATATACCTCGGAGGATCCCGATGTTTTGATTGCCAAGTACCACCTCAAGGGAGCGGATGAAGATTACCGAAAAGTCGTGCGGGGACAGATAGTTGCCGTCTGCAGAAAGTTGGAATTCAGTCTTACGAAAAACCCAAATGATCAAATGAGCTTGAACCACTGGGCTTGGTTGGTTAGTAACACCGAGGGAGATTTTCGAAAAGCGGTCAAGTTTTCTCTCCGTTCGTTGCAGTTATCGCCCGGTAGTCCGAGTTACTTGGATACACTGGGTCGTTGTTACTACTCGGCAGGCGACTTGGAAAACGCCATTCGCTACCAAAGAGAAGCAGTCAAAAAACACCCTCACATGCAAGTCATGCAGCGTCAGCTGGTATTGTTTGAAAAAGAATTCGCGCAGTGAAATCCTACTATGCCCCTGCACAGTTTTCGTACTAATGATGTCGAACTAAGCTGCTACGTAAGTGGCACCGGTGTGCCTTGCGTGCTGATTCACGGTTTTCCGTTCGACCACACCATGTGGCAACAGCAAATTGAGGCGATTAGTGCAACGTGTTGCGTCATTGCACCCGACTTGCGCGGCTTCGGTGCTTCGACTCAGCTGCAGTCGGATGGGGAGAATGGCGTTGACATGCTCGATTACGCCAAGGATATCTTGGCTCTACTCGACCATTTGCAGGTAACTGAGCCCGCTGTTTTGTGTGGATTTTCTATGGGCGGCTACATATTGTGGCAGCTTGCTTTGCATGCCCCTGAGCGATTTCGTGCGATTGTGCTCTTTGACACACGCGCAGACGCTGATACCCAGCAGGGCCGCGCAGGGCGTTTGGCTATGGCAGATAAGGTTGTGCGGACGGGTACTGAGCCAGTCGTCGAGGTGATGCTGCCCAAACTATTGGCCAAAAAAACGCTTGAGAGTCGTCCTGAAATTGCCGCGCATGTGACCCATATAATCCGCGCAGCCTCGCCAGTCGCAATCGCAGCCGCCCAGCGCGGCATGGCCCGGCGGCCCGACGTGCGCGATCGGCTAAGTGAACTTGAGATGCCGGCGCTTGTGTTGGTGGGCGCCGAGGATGCAATCAGTCCGCCCGATGAAATGCGAACCATTGCCGGCGATCTGCCGCAGGCACAGTTCATCGAAGTGCCTGACGCCGGGCACATGACGGTGCTCGAGAATCCTACTGCGGTGAACAGTGCTTTAACAAGTTTCTTAAAGTCACTTTGAATCCAAACCTGCCCAAGCTTCTCGCGGCAGGACTACTTAGGCATCTGAATCATCGACTGAATCTTGAGAACTGCGCAATCATCGGGAAACGTGTGAAACGCCTGCACGCGAAAAGTCCTATCGCGGCTGTCGACGTTGATATAACTCATTGCGCCTGTGTCGAGTCGCCCACTTGCGTCAAACTGCTGCAGCATACCTTGACGCGTTGCCTGCAGAGTCAGCTGTTTTTGATAGGCCAGGAATTTCTCGGGAAGCGTTGGTTCTAAACTGAAGGACATTTCGTAGTGGAGGCCCCCTCGGCATTGTAGGCGGTCCGCCATGTCACCTTTTAAACGATACGACATCAGCCGTCGTTTCTTGGGCAAAGGGAAATGGGCCGACGTTGCGACCTCTGTGAGTAGCAAGTCGCCGTATTGCCAAGTTACCAAGTGACCGGTACTGGTAATTTGTATGGTCGCCTTGTAGTCGCCTCGCTCAATGCTGCGAGACTGATAGATTTCGAATAGCTCCGGATGGAGTGATCTGCCGTAAAGCTGAAACACCAACTCGGCAATTTTTGGTCGAACGGATAGCAAAGTAGGAATCCCGAGTACTCGTGAAGTTATTGCGTTAAGCCTCAATTATAGTTGCCAAACGTGTTCATCACAAAGGGAGATTATTGCCCCCTCAAAGTTTACTAAGATTCGATCTTGACAAAGCATCGTCATTAAGTTTTTTGGTGACTTGCTTGCTAGCAAGGTTAGTGTACAAGTGGTGCACATAACGATTTAGAAGCCCGGCTTTTCGCAAAAGCCGGGCTTCTTGGCGCCAAGTTTTCAGGACAATAAAATTGAGCAGCACAGCGCGTAAAGTTTTCCAAAATTTGCTTGACAAGCTCGGGCCGCAAGGTTGGTGGCCGGGCGAATCTCCTCTGGAGGTGATGGTCGGTGCGGTCTTAGTCCAAAACACGGCTTGGAAAAACGCCCGGCGTGCGATCGAAAATTTGCGTGAGGAAGATTTGCTGTATCCTGATCGTCTGCTCGAAATACCTTCCGACGAATTAGCGGAGTTGATTCGACCGGCCGGTTATTTTCGGCTGAAAACCAAGCGGCTGCGTAGTCTCATGGAATTCTTCGTGCGGGAGTACGACGGTTCCATCGAAGCGATGCGCGCAGCAGATATGCAGAGCCTGCGTGAACAACTGCTTGGCGTTCACGGCGTTGGCCCCGAGACGGCCGATTCGATTTTGCTTTATGCTCTAGAAAAGCCGGCTATGGTCGTCGATACCTACACCCACCGAATCTTTGCCAGGCATGGTTGGGTCGGTTATGAGCTGGACTACCACCAGCTGCAAGACCATCTAGCCAGCGAGTTGCCGATCGACCTACGGGCCTACAACGAGCTGCATGCGCTCCTGGTCAACGTCGGCCATCATCATTGCCGCAAGCAGCCGCGGTGCGAGTCGTGTCCATTGCAAGAGATGCTACCCGAGGGCGGGATTGTCGAGCCTGATTGGTAATCTGGCGCTGTATTTCTGGGGGCGAGCCAAACGCTATATTTCTAGGGGCGAGCCAAACTTTTCGGGTTGTTACGGATCGTTCTTTGTACTGCGCGCTCTGTGTGCTGGCGTGCGACCGAAAAGATTT
>Ga0115002_10002432_pt1 | contig 24338 bp, 19 predicted proteins | sample ArcticOcean_MG_C_8_FD_89576 | JGI IMG/M metagenome (GOLD analysis project Ga0115002, IMG submission 89576) | Marine microbial communities from western Arctic Ocean - ArcticOcean_MG_CB11_86 | ecosystem: Environmental > Aquatic > Marine > Oceanic | place: Arctic Ocean: Canada Basin | collected... | reverse complement strand
GTGTATTCGGCACGGTTGAGCCGGTGGACGACCGGCCGACCGGGGTTAGGCGCAGCTACGGCGGCGTTGTCGAGCGACGCTTCCAGCCACGACGCCAGGCGGTCGTAGTCAGGCCGCTGCGGTCGCGGCAGTCCCACCGGGGGCATCTCTCTCGCCCGCAGCTTCTGCACCACTTTCTCCCAGACGCCGATTTCATCGACGTGCTGGCCGACCCGATCCAGCGCCACACTCTGCACCGTGAGATCCGCCGTGCGGGTCTGGTCGTTGTGACACGCGATGCAGTACTGATCGAGCAGGGCCCGCTGCCATGCGACTGACGCAGGAGCCTCGGCAGCCTGCAGCGACACAGTAGTCGCAAGACCAAACAGCACAGCAGACAGCGTTAAGCTTCGCAGCACCTTGTTATCCCTCCGTTGCTCTCAATTTATTATTATGAAAAGCAGACTAGCACCCACTGCCAAAAAGTAAAGGATCAAAGGGGTAAGAGTAGTTTGATTGCCATCCCTTGAATCGCAATCCAATTGATCCAACAAAATAAAACTACTCTGACCCCTTTGATCTGACCCCTTTGATCCTTTAATCCAGCAGCAATGAAATTGTCTGAGCAGATAGAAATATCACAGATACGAAAAAGCCCGTGATCGGGATGCCGATACTTACCTCGAATATATCGGAGACGCTTTCCTGACGGCGTTTTATCCTGACCAGCGCCAGATTTATCAAGCTAGAAACAATCAACAGTAAATAGGTGGTAGTTCTCGCCAGTGTTTCGATTGGAAGCCAAATCGCTGCAAGCATAATAAGCGATGTGACTAAGAAGGTTGCATAGACAGGGGTCTGGGTCCGGGCATTCACGGCGCTAAGAAAATATGGCAACCAGTGCAGGCGTGCCAGACCGTAACAAACTCTCGAGGCCATAATTATCTGTATCAGGGCGCCATTAACGACGGCAAACAGGCTGATGACAGCGATGAGCCAGGGCTTGTTTCCGCTTACTGCCTCGTAGAGTGTGGCCAGCGGAGCCGCCGTTTGACTCAGTTGCGAGGGTGAGAGCACTAACAGCGCACTAACCTCCACTAACAGGTACAACACCGTTGCCAACCCCAGCGCCAACAGGATCGCTATCGGTAAATTGCGCTGCGGCTGTTTTACTTCTTCCGCGACATTGACCATGTCTTCGAAGCCTACATAAGCATAGAAAGCCAGAAAGGCACCGCCAACAATCCCACTCCATTGATCGATCTGCCAGCCAGGGGTGAATTGCGCCAGCCGCTGCGGCAACTGTTCCCAAGCTGGTGCCGCGATGAAAAGGATAAAGATCAGCCCGCCTATTTCGATCAATGTGAACAGCGCAGCCGCTGAGACTGATTCAAAAATACCCCAAATAGCTATCAGTCCCAGCAAAGCGAGCAGACACAGAATGACAAGCCAGTCAGGCAAAACAATAAACACTTGCAGATAACCCAAAAATCCTCTGGTGAGCGTGGCTGCGGAGACAATTCCGGTGATTATTATCAATAAGCCAACAGTGAGGGATAGCTGTTTTACATCGAATGCCTTTTGCACATAGACCGCTTCACCGCCACTTAGAGGATAGCGAGAAGAGAGTTCGGCAAATGAGAACGCGGTAATCGCCGCAATTATCCCTGCCATCAGAAACGAAACCGGGGCAAAATAACCCGCTTCGCCGGCGACTTTTCCAATCAACACGTAGACACCGGCGCCAAGGATATTGCCAAGCCCATACAGAGTTACCAGTGGCAGGGTAAGCCTTCTGCGCAGCGCTGGATTGGTAGTCTTGTGCATCGAAGTAGTCCGGGTTGAATGTCTGCTATGCTAGGCTCATAGCTAAAAAGAAACCCAACGCGCGCTTAAGACCTGGGCTGGGAAAACATGAACAGTATACTAAGAACAAACAAAGGTGATGACAATGCAAGCGAAATTGTTTTTGCGTGGCGGGGTCTTGAGCCTGTGCCTGGTGCTGAGTGCATGCGGCGAGGCTGATGATGTAGTGCAAAATGACATAGCTGAAAGTAATGTGTCGGCAAACCTCCCTGCAAACCGGGAAAGCGAAACAGAAGATCCATTTATCTGGCTGGAAAACGTGGAAGGCGAAAGAGCGCTTAACTGGGCGGCGCAGCAGAATGCCTTGTCAATGCCACGCTTGCAGGGCGATCCTCGATTCGAAGACATTCGAAGTGAGATAAATCAGATACTAACCTCGGACGACCGCATTCCCTTCGGCAGCATTGTTGACGGCATGGTCTATAATTTCTGACAGGATACGGATCACACCCGCGGCATCTTACGGCGCGCCAGCATCGAGAGTTATGCCGGAGAGGATACCGAATGGGAAACGGTTCTCGATGTCGATTCCCTCGCTGTCGTGGAGAACGCTAGCTGGGTATATAAAGGCAGAACCTGCCTGTCCAGCGATCACAGCCGCTGCCTGATCAACCTAAGCGGTGGTGGCAAGGATGCGGTCACCGTTCGAGAGTATGATCTGGATAATCAAAATTTTGTCGACGGTGGCTTTGTGCTGGAAGAGGCAAAATCAACTATAGACTGGGTCGATGAAAATACGCTGTTGGTGGGAAGTGACTTTGGTGATGGTTCGCTCACCGACTCAGGTTATGCGCGTACAGTGAGGTTATGGCATCGTGGTAGCGACCTTGCTGTCGCCGAGCAGATATTTGAAATTGACGCCGAGTAAATGGCGGTGGGCGTTAGAAGCCTGGTCGCGGCAGAGACCGACCACACTTTCGTCACTCGTACACCCGACTTTTTCACCGAAGAAAACTGGTTTCTCAGCGAACAGAACACCCTGGTAAAACTGCCATTGCCCATCGATGCAGAATTCAGGGGCGTGCTCGGACAGCATCCCATCGTCCGCCTGCGTACTGACTGGTCGCCAAATGGTGAGGAGGAGGGTGCAGAATCTTTTGCCGCTGGTAGCCTGATTTCCATGAACCTTGCAGCCAGCGTCAGCGCTGGTGTCGCTACCGAACTCGCGACCATTCTCGATCCTGGAGACAGCGAAGAAGTCGATGCTATCGCTGACGTTAGTATGAGTAGCGAAGCTGTGTATATCACCGCGCTAAAAGATGTAGCCGGAGTTTTATTGCGCGCGCAAGCTGGCGCTGACGGCTGGGAGCTGTCGCGGGTTGCTCTGCCTGGAGCAGGCGCCATCCAGGTAAGGTCGGCCGATGATTACTCCGACACGGTGCTGGTAAGCTACCAGAGTTTTCTGGTTCCCAGCACTCTGTACCTGGTGCAAGACAACAACCAGCCCCGCGCCATCAAGGCCCTGCAACCGCGGTTTGATGCCAGCAAGTTTGTCTCCGAACAAAAATTTGCCAGCAGTGCTGACGGTACCCGTATCCCCTATTTTGTCGTGCGCCCGAACGCCATTGTAATGGATGGCACAACGCCGACAGAACTTACTGCCTACGGTGGGTTCGAACTCTCACGCACGCCCTCTTATATGGGAGCAATGGATCAGGCCTGGCTCACCCGTGGTGGAGCCTATGTGTTGGCGAATATCCGCGGTGGCGGGGCATACGGACCCAGTTGGCACCAGTCGGCGATATTGGAAAATCGGTATCGAGTCTACGAGGACTTTATTGCAGTTGCAGAAGATCTGTTGGACTCCGGCTTGACCAGTTCGGAACACCTGGGCATACGTGGTGGCAGCAACGGTGGATTGCTGGTCACGGCGGTAATGGTACAGAGACCGGAACTATTTAAAGGCATAATCAGTTCAGTCCCGCTCATCGATATGCTGCGTTACCACAAGCTTTTGGCGGGAGGGAGTTGGATGGCCGAATATGGCAATCCCCATATCCCTGAGCAACGCGCTTACATTTCTGAATATTCTCCCTATCAGTTGGTGTCAGCTGAGGAAGACTATCCTGAAATTTTTCTCTGGACCAATCCCAAGGACGACCGTGTCCATCCCGGTCACGCTCGCAAGATGGCGGCGCGGATGATTGAACAGGGGCACGATATTATCTATTTCGAAAACGCAGAAGGCGGTCATGGAGGTGGTGCCAATCTGCAACAACTGGCACAGACCAATGCCATGCAATTGGTGTATCTACTACAGCAGCTTGCGTACTAAGTTAATAGCAAGTTAATAGGGACCCTGCTCGGCATGGCCAGTTTTTTTACTGCCGGTAGCGGCTGAATCAGCGGCATTTTCGGTGGCATGGCAAGCCTCGGTGGCGTCATGCTGCTGGGACTGTATGCCCTTCGCAAGCAAGGCGCTGGAGATGCCATCGCGGTTGGCGATAGCCTTCCTGTGTTTTCCGCGCTGGACGGGGAAGGAGCAGTCTTCGAATCTGCGTCCCTGGCTGGCTCACCGGTTCTCCTCAAGTTTTTTCGCGGGCACTGGTGACCTTACTGTATCGCCGAGTTTCGGCGATGGGCAGAAGATTTAAGCGCCGATCTCAATCAGCGTGGAATTCAGATAGTAACTGTTTGCACAGACACTCCTGAGCAGATCACAAGCGGTCGCAATAAGCACGGCTTGACCGGCACTATCCTGGCGGACCCCAAACTCGAGGTGACGAATCTATTTGGGCTTCGCAATCACAACACCGCAGTGCGTCCACCGGGACTTCCCGGCTTGCCAATTCCTACTACCTTGCTTATCGATGGTGAAGGCAAGGTAGTTTGGAAGGATCAATCCGCAGACTACATGCAGCGCAGCAACCCTGACTATGTGCGGGCCGCACTTGAAAAACATCTTTAGAAAAAGAGCAGGTGATTTATTCCCCTCTCTGCATTACACAAAGAACTGTACTGAAGAACAAAGTCACACCCTCATCGCAGCCGCTGCCAGGCTGACTGGTGTTTACAAATAAATCTCTCCGCTTTTACACGTCGAAGTCACTCGCATCGTGCCGCTCGGCCATTTGCTCTGCCTCGGGCCCCCATGATCGGTTAACCCGTCGACCCCGTTCTACCGCAGGACGCGCCTCAATTTCTGTCGCCCACCGCACAACATTCTGGTACGACGCCACCTCGAGAAATTCTGCCGCATCGTAAATATCGTGCAGCACCAGGGCTCCGTACCAGGGATAGTTTGCGATGTCGGCGATAGTGTATTCATCACCGCTGAGATAGCGTCGCTGTGCCAGGGTCTGATCGAGCACATTCAACTGTCGTTTGACTTCCATCGCATAGCGGTTGATCGGGTACTCCCACTTCTCAGGCGCATAGGCATAGAAGTGACCAAAGCCACCACCGAGGAAAGGCGCGGCGCCCATCTGCCACATTAGCCAGGACTGGCATTCCGCGCGCATGGACGGGTCGTCAGGGTAGAATGCAGAAAACTTTTCAGCCAGGTACAAAAGAATCGCGCCGGACTCGAAGATCCGCGTCGGAGGATTGCTGCTGTGGTCAAGTAACGCCGGAATTTTCGAATTCGGATTAATCGCGACGAAGTCACTACCAAACTGCTCGCCCTTGCCAATGTTGATGAGATAGGCATCGTACTCCGCACCTTTCCTGCCCAGCGCCAGCAATTCTTCCAACATCACGGTGACTTTGACCCCGTTGGGGGTTGCCAGTGAATAAAGTTGTAATGGATGTTTACCAATCGGTAAAGTAATGTCTTCGGTCGCGCCTGCAGTGGGTCGATTTATGTTGGCAAACTCGCCGCCATTTTCCGCATCCCAAACCCAGACCTTGGGTGGTGTGTAATCTGCCATATAAACTATTTTCCAAGAAACAATGAAACCAAAAAGAGCAAGAAATGTTTACCGCCTGCTCGGCTCTCTTCTATAGACCTTACAATAATCTAATTCTTGCCAGTTTGTAACAGAGGCGATGGATTTCTGTCTATTCCCAGTACAGTCTCGCTTCCATTAATCACGGCGCGGCCAATACACCCATGCTAATACGCAAGCGGGCAATTCGCAGGATTCCGAAGTCACCGGCAGGTTTTAATAGTAGGGGGACAGTTTATTCAATTATCGGGTGAATCTGTCACTTTCCGACCACCAGTACTACTTCGCAGAAAAATAATCCTGTCCCTTTGCCAATTTCTCCTTTAACTTGGTCTAGCGCATAAAAACAACAATTGGAGATTAGCCATGCATAAAAACCTCATTAGCCTGTTTCTTCTCGGCACTACCATGCTCATCTCTACGCAGTCGAGCTGGGCACAACTTGGCGACACCGCGGCGTGGGCCGCGACCGTGCAGAATGAATTCAGAGTCACCCCCAATATTACCTACATGACGGCCAACAACATGGAGTTGAAAGTCGACGTGTATCGACCTTCTAACGCCGACGGGCCGGTGCCAACATTTATCTACTTCCACGGCGGCGGCTGGGTTGCCGGCTCTAAGGAAGCCAATATCCTGCGTTTACTGCCCTACCTGCAGCAGGGCTGGGCAGCGGTTAACGTGCAGTATCGCCTGGGCGATGTATCGCTGGCTCCGGCAGCGGTGGAAGACAGTTTGTGTGCCTTGCGCTGGGTCGGCCGCAACGCCGAGCAATACGGTTTTGACACCGACCGACTAGTGGTTTCCGGGAATTCTGCCGGCGGCCACCTGGCTTTAACTACCGGCATGCTCCCCGCAGACAGCGACCTTGGCAGGCAATGCCTTGACACGGATACGCCGCCAGTAGCGGCCATTGTGAACTGGTATGGAATTACTGACGTCGGCGATTTGTTGGATGGCGTTAATCAGAAGGGCTATGCGGTTAGATGGATGGCCTCGATGCCCGATCGTCTGGAGATTGCCGAGCGCATATCCCCGCTGAACTATGTACGCAGCGATCTACCGCCCATTATTAGCATCCATGGCAACGCCGACCCAACCGTGCCCTATGCCCACGCCGTGCAATTGCATGCAGCCTTGGACCAGGCCGAGATAAGCAATCAGTTGGTGACCGTGCCGAACGGCGGGCACGGTGGCTTCGCCGCCAGTGAGATGCTGCGCATTTACGATTCGGTGTTCAAATTCCTCGATCAGAATTTAGCCGATTGAACAAATGAAACTGTGGTCTGTCGCCATTTTGTGTTTATTCGCCGCCACTAGCCAGGCGGCGAGCATTGACGAAGCTGCGGTACTGACGGCTATGCACAAGCCTGGCCGGTTGGCAGACGACATCGCCAGGGATGCGCGCAGCAAACCCCAGGCCGTTATCCCCCTGCTCAATCTGCAACCGGGCGATCGCGTCGTCGACATCTTCGGCAGCGGTGGTTACTACAGCGAATTATTGGCCAGCGTATTGGGAGCAGATGGCGAAGCGCTGCTGCACAATAACCCGGGCTTCGAAGCCTGGGGCATTAACGGCCTCAGTGACCGCTTCGACAATCGTGACCCGGGCAACATCACCCGCTATACCAGCAGCGGTATCAACCTGGATCTGGAGGAAGAATCCCTCGATGCCGCGTTGGTGGTAATGGCTTTACATGACTTGTACGTTATTCCCAAGCGCTACAACGGCGTGGAATATGTTGCGGTAGGCAGGGCCGCCAACGTCGGCTATTTCCTGCAGCAAATCTATCGAGGCTTAAAACCCGGCGGCAGATTTGTGGTGGTCGACCACTCTGGCGATCCCAATACTGACAACGAGACAGTATCGGAATTGCACCGCATTATCGAAGCTTTCGCGAGAGCAGAAATTGAGCAACAGGGCTTCCGTTTCATCGCCAGTCCGGGGCCGCTGAGAAACCCCGATGACGATCGCTCCATGATCGTTTTCGACCTGCCTATACAGGGCAAAACCGACAGGTTTGTGCTCGTATTCGAAAAATAGCTTGATGGATACGGTAGGCGCTTGTTGGCTATGGATAATGCCGTGGTATTCGGACGCGGTGTTAGAAAGTACCGTTAATCCGTAGTGACACGGATCTGCCTGAGGTATTGCACTGGTCTTCAATCTCTTCGATAATTCCGCTGGAAACACGCCCCACGAAGCGTTGTCGTTCCCGACAAAATTCACCGTTGTTAAAAAATCGCTGCACGTCGAGTCGAATTGTCATGTCGTTAAAACCGCGCCATTCGACGAAACTGCTCCATAAGGGATCACCACTCGTCAGTTCTATATCGTCAATATCAACACGCAGGCGAGCGCCGTCGAATATATTAAGGTAGTTCAATCCATAGTTCAATTTCAAGGCGGGTAAATCGTGGCGGAATCCCAGGTTGGAACGACCCCGATAACTAAACAGGAAGCGCCGATCAGTCCCCAGGAATGGATCGGTAATTTTTGAATCTTCGGCAGAGAAAGCTCCGGTCAGCAACAGGTTGGGCATATTGAACATACGCATACGAATACTGGAGTTTAACTCGATTCCGTATTTAGTACCGTCGCCGAGATTGCCATTGGCGCTCTGGAGATCGTCTTCCGAAGGCGAGACATCGATGCGTACAATTTTATCGTGCCAGTCCTCATAGAACACTCTACCGCTAACGACTCCTATATCATTAGGAATCCGATACTCGGAATTGACTTCGTAGTTCCAGTACCACTCTTGCCGTAGGTTGGCATTGCCTGCCTGCACATCGGAGTCTATGTCCTGATTGTCTGTGGCCGCTACAAAATCGTTGAAACTTAATTGCTGGACCACTTTTTCGATTGTTCCCCGCAACTGCACGGCGGGGGTCAGGTCATACCTGAAATCAACTTTGGGTTTGACGAAATCGAAATCCCTCTTGTTGGACACATCCCCGCTCTGGGTGATTTCAGAAGTCTCATAGAGAATCGACGACTCCAGAGACATTCTCGGACTGATGACCCAATTGTGAATTGCGAAAGGCTCGTAGCGTATTTCTTCCACTGAAGAATTGGCATTTGACACTACCACCGGCACCAGGCCGCCATGAGCAGCTGAAGGCGTCCCCGTGTCACTGTCTGTGCCAAGCGCCAGACTTGAGTCGAGTATGGTTTGCGCGCGCTCGGCACCGAACTCAATGTCCTGGCCGGCAAAAATATCGAAGGTGAAAGAACTCCGGGCAATGCGTTCCCTGGTGGTGCTACCGTTGTCGAGGAACAGGTTCTTGGTCTCGGAACCGTCTGTCTCCAGGTCCCAGCGCTCCCGGGTGTTGTTTCTGGTAAAGCCGTTGCTGATAAACAAAACCTTGAAGCGATCACCGCGGGCGGTGTTGTATTCATAGTCTCCACCGATCTCCCAGTTTTCTATATCGTTGGGGGATTCTTCCCGTTGCAGGCTCACAGTGTTCGGTGCAACCTTAAGATCGATGGTGGTTCGATCCAAATCCGTGTCGCCATTACCGTCTGTGAATTGCGCGTTGAGGCGCGCGCTACTGTTGGTGTTGATCGTGAAGTCCAGGTTGGTGCTGAGGGTCGAATTGCCACCCTCGGTGATTCTGTTTTCGCGGACGATATCGTTTGGCGAATAATCTCCTAATATGGAGTTTTCCTTGCTGAAGTTTCGCGAGTAAATGTCCGAGGTCCTGGCGCTTACCTGAATATTCAATCCTCCCACCTGGTCGCTGTATGACAGGCTGCCTCCAGGAGAAATTGTATTGTCTTCTGACTGTTCAGCACTCACTTCATACTGCAAGGTGGAGGAACTGAGCTGGTCAAACAGCACAACGTTAACAACCTGGCCGCTACCGCGAACATCCAGCTCACCGGAAGTGCCACGAATAATCTCTATGTAGTCAACCTGGCCCGCGGTTATCCTGCTCAGCTGACTACTGGTGCTGTTGTTTTTACCCGCCGTGCGCTTGCCATTGATCAGGATCTCGCTGCCGCTGTTGCCGCCACCGAAACCGCGGCCACCACCGCGGTTAGAGCCTCTGCCTCTACCGAAACCACCGAAACCGCCTCTACTGAAACCGCCTCTACTGAAACCGCCTCTCGAGCCGCCGGACCCACTGCTGAGCCCAGGTATCCTCTCCATCATATCCTGGGCGGTAACAGGTGCCCATTCCTCAAAATAATTGGCGGAGTATACAACCGTGGAATCTTCGCCCACATTGTCCTGGGCGATGGCATGCGAGCCAGAGCCAAGCAACAGTGCGAGAAAAATACCGTGAGCTAAATCGTATCGTCTTGTCATCGAACCCATCTCTAATTCTCAATTCAAGCAGTAAGACCGGTAATACCGATGCGGTATTGCGTCTCATTCTTAACATTCCGTGGAAGAGACGACAGTATTGCATACCTGTATGGTCCTAATTGTTACAAATTGTATAAATCTCGCGGGATCACCGGCTCAGCTTCCTGCGATGACTACTTTGAGCCTTTGCTTTGAACTTGCTCCAGGGCCCCTCGATGCCCATAAGCTGCACATACGGGAAAATCACTGCGAGCAAAAGAGAGCAGCTGATAAATATCGAAACCGCTAACGAATCAGCGTGCCAATATCGTCAGGGATGTTGAACAACTGGGAATCGGGGCCGGTCGCGTCCCTGCCCTCTATGATTTCTGGATTTGTGACGGCGTGGAAATGCTCTCGCTATGGCTGTCTAACCGCAGCCCTATTGGCCCGGCGATTGTTCTGAGCCCGTTGTCTGGGGGCCGGTGCACTGCGGCGGGCAGCGAAAGCTGATCGTGTGTTCTGCGCAGCAGGACGCGAACTTCTCTGGGCGGCAGGAGCGGCAGCCGAAGATCGACGCGTGGTTCGCGCCGGTTTTGTTCTTCGAGCTTGAGGCGCTGCGCGCTGTCGAGTTGGTGTCTGACCGATCACACTGCTGCTGCGTTCCGCATTATCAACGCGCTGGCTGTGATTCACCGCGGTGGATCGGCGATTGTTACGAGTAGTAGCTCTCGCGGTGTTCACGCTACTCTGATTGCTGACTGGATTGCTCCCTCGATTGCTGTCTTGGTTGCTTCCTGGATTGCTTCCTGGATTGCCGGTCCTGCCCCTTCTCTGTCTGCGGTCAGCGACAGTACGATTGGAGCGACTCCTGGCTCTGTTACCGGTTCCATCTCGCCCCTCAATCACGGCAGGCGCGCTGCGCGCAGAGTTAGACGAATTAGCAAAAGCATTGGTCACCGGTGCAGCAGCGTTATCACTGCCACGACGATTACCGCGGCGGCGGGGAGACTGCGGTGTAACTCCAGTGCTGCGGCTGTCACCGCTGCTGGCAGTTGTGACCGGATTGTCTCCCGGCCCCACACGGTTAGTGCGATCACCTGTATTGCCACCCAGGTTGCCAGCTCTATTACCGCCTCTTACGCCAACTCTGTCATCATTGCCAGCTCTGCTGACCCGCCTGTTCCTGTTCCGGTTTCTATCCCCTGAATTTCCAACGGACACGGAGCGACCATCGCGTGCCGAGTAAATGCGATCATTGAAGCGACGATCACTCGGACGCGCCCCACTGTTTCTTTGTGGCCGCCAATAGCTACTACCGCGAGTTCTATCCCTTGAGTTGCGATAGCCATAGTCGTCATAGGAACGATTAAAAGCGCTGAGGCTGGGACGACGGTAGTGATGGCCGGCATAGTAAGAACGCTCAAAGTAGGGGTGTCGGTTATAACTGTGGTGAAAGACGTGCAGATGATGGTCTGACCAGCCGATGCCGAAGGCAGTAGTTACACCCCAGAAATAATCGGATCGAAAGCGATGCCCTGCGGCATAGGGATAATAGTAAACCGGGTAGGCTGTGGGGTAGTAGTGATATACCGGTTCCGACTGGGAGACCACAACTTCTGCTGGCACGTAGTAAGGTACATAGACAACGCTTTCGCTGGCCTGGGTGATGACTATAGTGTCGTCGCTGTTGCTAACCGCCTGAAAGGCATCCGATTTCAGATTGCCGGCGTCATAGGCGAGCTCGCGAAAGGAATTTATCGCGCTGAGAACGTCGGCCTCCTGGCTGACGACTGCCTCCCCGAGTTGCCAGGTCCACTGAATATCCGCGTTCATCATCTGGATCACTTCCGGATAGTTCAACAGTGCGATCACAGATTCGTCCCAGGACTCATCCGGCTGCAGATTGCTGTCGGCTTCCAGTTGTTCGAGGAATCGAGCGGCCAGCACGATCTGCAAGGGATAGGTGGAAGCAGGCAGGATAATGGCCAACAAGTCGTCTGGATAGAGGGCAATAGGTCCCACGAACTGTTCGAGTTCAGTGCCGGTAAATACCGGTAGCTGGGTATCGATAGCGCCATATCTAATAACGGCGTTATCAGCGCTAGCAGCGTCGGCATTACCAGCGGCACTGGCGTCGACAAAATCGTCCAGTACTATTGAATTACCAGCGCCATCTACCGGCACTGGATCCTGGGCAAAAACTACGCTGGATACGAGCAGCAGGATAAATAACGGCACGTTACGCGAGCAAAATCCGACTGTTTTCGATTTATTCTTCATTTGAACCACCTATTTCCAGCGGGAACAGTGATACATCGCGACCTTGAGCCTATAGGAGTCAAGCTGAATGAAGGCTTAACCCTCATAGTACACCAAAATCCTTCAGGGGACCGAAAGCCGAGGTTAAACCGTATTACCTCGGATCATGGGAGAAGCAATGACAACTGGCTTATACTTGCCTCGAATCAGCGACAATACGCCAGTGTAGCCAAGTATTTCTGGCGCTGTAATTCTACATCGAGCTGGTTAATTTATGTGGGCGCTTTGCGCTGGGGCTGCTTAGTTATAGCATGTCGTTATGTAATGATGTTTCTCTGAAAATCGAAGGAGCCGGTAGCCCATGGGCGTGCTGATCACGATACTCGCAACACTCTTTGCCGTATTACTCATCATCGTTCCCTTGCTGGAGAAATACGGCAAGGAGAGATCTCCCGAAGAATTGCGCAGCATCACGCGGTGGGGGATGCCGTTAATGGTCATATTGATCATTGCGGTGGCTGTTCGTTATCTACTGGGATAGGCCGGGAACCTCTGTTTAATCCCTGGCTGCAGCTGCCAGCTAAAAAAACTCGAGCAAAAAAAAGGGTCCGAGTAAATATACGCTAGTGTATATTGGCTCCAACCCTAACCCACTTATTCTTGCTGTCGAAAAACTCGCCTGTTTGCCTCTGTACTCCACGTACCCGGCGCCAAATTGGACTCACCGTTAACCGGCTTTGTTAGAGCAGCCGAGACCACTTGTCACACTCCGCAGTGTAGATCATTGATTACTGCCGTCCTTGACGTAGATCAAGCAGAGCGCCGGCAGATTTTCGCTTTCGGAGTCAGATCTTGCGTGTTGCACAGACGGAATCGGGTAGCGTTAACGCTGGTATCGCTGCATGATCTGGGTAGTATACAAATCCTCGGCTACTAATTCGCCGCCAGGAAAAATTATCGAAGGCCCGTCGTTGTTGCGATTCTCGTATCTCAGGGTTGCGATCGTCACGGCGGGGATCAGTAACAATATGCCTACCATCTGCAGTACAATTTTGAGGGCTTTCAATCTGTGCTCTACCGCTAAAACTATCGCGTTGTTGGTGCTGTAGATTTTTGTGAAATTGCTCTTTACATGACCGTATAGTCTATAATTATAAAAACAGAAGTTCGGCTATGCTGCGATATCAAACAGGAACATGAATATCCTTACCATTGAGGCCACAGTAAATACACCTCGAAAATAAGGACACGCAAGACCTTACCCTTATGTCATTCTGCTTTGCTTCAAGCCATCCGATGCACCACGCAGATCTTGTTGCCGTCGGGATCACGCAAATACGCCAGGTGCATGTTGCCATTGTCGCCCTCGCGCAAACCCGGAGGGTCTTCACAAGTCGTGCCGCCATTCGCCACGCCGGCAGCATGGCAGGCATCAACTTGTTCCGGACTCTCCGCCTTGAAACCGATAGTACCTCCATTCGCAGCGCAGGATGGCTCGCCGTCAATTGGTTTGCCAAACCCAAAGACGCCGCTTTCTGTGATGTAAAAACAACGACCCTTGTCGTCTGTTACGGCCGGTTTGTGTCCGAGCGCACCCAATACTGCATCGTAGAAAGTTTTTGATTTTTGAGCGTCGTTCGCGCCCAACATAATATGACTGAACATGCTTGCTTCCTCTATTAAGAGAGATTATACAAATTAACAATAGAGGCCAATTTTGCTTCCCCGGAGGAAAAACAAATCTGTCGCTTTATTGCTAATACAAAGTACTGTGTATTCACGCTAACATGCAAGACCGGACCCCGACATTCGCTGCGAGGCTACCCACCATGATCAACCGACGCCAGTTCCTCCACTTCGCCGCCGCCGCGGCGCTATGGGCCCGACCTTTTAATGTGCTGGCACAGTCGATCGACCTGATCATTAAGGGCGGTCGTGTGATCGACCCCTCGCTGCGAGTCAACGCCCTTGCCGACGTCGCCATAGCCGGTGGTCGCATCGTGGCGGTAGAAGCAGACATCACCGCCGCCGCTGCTGCAGTCATGGATGCACGCGGCAAACTGGTGCTACCCGGACTGCTGGATGTCCATTGCCACTACGCGCAAGACTCGGATGGCCCTCACGTCTGTTTATCCGACGGTGTAACCGGCTGGGTGGATGCCGGCTCCAGCGGCGCAGATCAGATTGACGCGGCGGTAGCCATCGCCAGATCAGCACCGCAGCCAGCCCGCGTCCTCATTAACATCGGCCGTGAGGGGCTGCGGGATGGTGGTGACACCATGACGTTAGGCCTTGCCGATGTCGACGCCGCGACAGCGGCGATCTCCCGCAACCGCGATTACATTGTCGGTGTCAAAGCGCGCTTGACCGAAGGGGTGGCGATCGACGATGTGGAAGTCCTGCGCCGCGCCCAGGAAGTAGCCAGCTCCTTTGGCCTGCCGGTGATGATTCACATGGGACAAACCGTCACGCCCATGTCTACCCTCATTCAACAACTCAAGCCAGGCGACATCGTCACCCACATGCTGGCGCCGCCGCCGAACGCCATCTTCGATGACAGCGGCCGCATCCTGCCCGAAATTCTGGCGGCGCGACGGCGTGGGGTCTGGTTTGACGTCGCCAACGGTCGCACCGGTCATTTAAGCTGGGACAGCTTCGATAGTATTATGAATACCGGGTTTTGGCCCGATACCATCTCCACCGATGGCAACACCACCAGCCGGGCTGCAGCTAGCGTCGTCGATTTGCCCAATGTGATGTCGAAATTCTTGAATTTTGGAATGACGATCGATGAAGTCGTACCGCGGGTGACGGTGAATGCGGCGCCTATCTATCCGCTATTTCGTGATCGTGGCACGCTCAATGTAGGAGCGCCGGCGGATGTCGCAATTCTCGAGCTGCGAGAGGGGGCGTTTGAGTTTGTCGACAATTTCGGCAATGTGAGAACTGGACGCCAGCGCCTGTTTCCAAGTGAAACGCTGCTGGCAGGCAGGCTGGTACCGCGCATATAGGCAACACTGACAACTTAAGCTGCCACGTCAGCGTCAATGATTTGCTTCAATTAACACAAACTCTGCCCCTGCCTGGCATGCTGAGACCAATTGAGATTCTTTTAGTCGTCAGACCGCAATTTATGACGTAATTGAGTTGTAACTGTCGCTCGCAGTTCCACTGTGCCCTCGGATTGGTTATTCTTCCCAAAGACAACCATCCAGGGGTACAGCCATGACCAACATCACACGCCGTAGCTTTTTCCAACGAGCAAGCATGCTCACAGCGGGCGGTCTCGCCCTTACCGGCAAATTGCCAGGACAGCTGTCGACGCCGGCGCTGGCCCAACCCGCGCCTGACTGGCTTGCACTAACCCCAGAGCCGGCGCTGGAGCCTGAGCTTCCCATCATCGATCCCCATCACCATCTGTGGGACCGACCCAACAACCGCTATATGCTCGAGGACCTGGTGGCAGATACCGCAGCGCACAATGTGCGGCAGACGGTCTTCGTCGAATGCACGTCGATGTACCGTGCCGACGGCCCGGAAGAGCTCAGAGTGGTTGGCGAGACCGAGTTCGTACAGGGCGTCGCCGCCAAAAGTGCCAGTGGCGGCTACGGCGAGACGCGGGTGGCGACGGGTATCGTCGGCTCCGCCAACCTGCGACTGGGCGACCGAGTGGCAGCAGTACTGGAAGCACAGATTGCAGCCAGCCCGCAACGTTTCCGTGGTATCCGCTACCGTGCGGCATGGGCCGATCGCTCCGTGGTCCCAAATCAGCGCGCCAACGCGCTGGAACATGTACTGCTGGATCCGGATTTCCGCAAAGGCTACGCGCACCTGCGCACTTACGGTCTGTCATTCGAAGGCTGGCTCTATCACACCCATATCGCTGATCTGGCCGACCTTGCGAAAACCTTCCCGGATACCACCATCATCTTCAATCACCTCGGCGGGCCGATCGGGGTAGGCAACTATGCAGGCCGTCGCGACGAGGTGTTCGCGGCATGGAAGCCAGCCATCGCCGAACTGGCGCAATACCCGAACGTCGTCGCCAAAGTTGGCGGTATTCAGATGGTCGTCAATGGCTACGGCTGGCATGAGCGGGACCGACCGCCAACATCGGATGAGCTGCTCGAGGCTAATAGGGATTGGTACAACTACACCATCGATCAATTTGGACCCGACCGCTGCATGTTCGAGAGCAACTTCCCGGTCGACAAACTGTCATGTTCGTACACGGTGCTGTGGAATCAGTTCAAGAAGCTGACACGGGGATTCTCCGCCGACGAGCGAGCGGCCATGTTTCATGACACCGCGATGCGCGTCTATCGACTACCCGGAGGCAGGTCGTGAAGCTCTACGATCTGTCCCTGCCCCCAAGCCCGTCGCCCACGGATTTTTATCGCAGAGAGAGCTGTGGATAATCCAGTCGCTGCAGTTGATATGATGAAAGGCGAAAACCGAAATTAGACTACACATTCCAGAAGAATTGAAAAACCTTAGCGCCTGGAGGACCCGAGTGTCCAGCCGTCCTACTGCCAGAGCTTAATCGTTGAGCAAATTAAAGGGAAACACCATGCACACAATCCGACTCTTACCAACCCTCTGCAACATCGCCTTACTTAGCTGCCTGTCCTTTGGTGCCTCGGCGCAAACCTCCGCTACCACGTACAGTCCGGTGACGGACGCGCGACTGGTGAACCCGGAGGCTCGCAATTGGCTGTCCTATCGGGGCACACTGAATGGCTGGGGCTACAGCCCGCTGGATCAGATCGACAGCGACAACGTGGCCGAACTGGAACCGGTGTGGACCTTTTCTACCGGTGTCAATGGTGGCCACGAGTCGCCGCCCATCGTCAATGACGGCATCATGTATGTCACCACGCCCGGCAACCTGGTCTACGCCATCGATGCTGCCAGTGGTGAGCCGATATGGCGTTATCAACACGACCTGCCCGCCGACCTCATCAGTCCCCACCGAACCAACCGCGGCGTAGCGCTGTACGGCGACAAGGTCTATACCGCGACACTGGACGCGCGGGTGGTGGCATTGGATGCACTCACAGGTGACAAGATCTGGGATACCTCGGTACAGGACAACAGCCATGGTTACTACATCACCATGGCACCGCTGGCCATCGACGGTAAGATTATGGTGGGCTCATCCGGCGGTGAGCGTGGCGTTCGCGGCTTTGTGGTAGCGCTGGATGCAGAAACCGGCGCGGAGCTATGGCGCACGTTCACCGTACCCGGTCCCGGCGAGCCCGGCAATGAAACCTGGCCCGGCGATACCTGGCGTACCGGCGGTGCGGCAGTGTGGGTGCCGGGACACTACGACGCGGAACTCGGGCTCGCCTATTGGGGCACCGGCAACCCAGGGCCATGGATAGGTGATCAGCGACCTGGCGACAATCTCTACAGTAACTCGGTACTGGCAATGGACGTGAAGACCGGCGCCATCCTTGCCCATCATCAGTATCACTGGAACGGCTCCTGGGACTGGGATGAAGTGTCCACGCCGATACTGATGCCGGTGGAGCGTAACGGCCGGCAGATTAATGGACTGGTACATCCGGGGCGCAACGGCTATTTGTGGTTGTTGGAGCGCAGCGCCGACGCCATCAGCTTCGTCGATGCCCAGCCCTATGTGTTCCAGAATGCCTTCGCCAGCATCGATCCTGAAAGTGGACGGCCAAGTTACGACCCCGAACACAAGCCGGTGACAGGTTCTACAAGATCGTTCTGTCCCTCCCTGTGGGGTGGCAAGGATTGGCCACCGGCGGCGTATAATCCAGAGACCGGCCTGGTCTATATTCCAGCCAACGAGAATACCTGCGGCAACATAGAAGGCCGCGAAGTCGAGTACGAACCCGGCAGCTCCTATATCGGCGCCCGCTCAGATTTTAGTCTGCAACCGAACGCTGACCACATCGGCGAAATCCAGGCCTGGGACATGAACACGGGTGAAAGAGTATGGACCCGCGAATTCGACTCGCACAACTGGGGCGGCATCCTCACCACTAGCGGCAACCTGGTATTCAGCGGTGGCACTACCGATCGCTTCTTCCGCGCCCACGATGCCAGCAGCGGCGAAGAGCTGTGGCGCTTTCGCACCAACTCGGGAATTATCGGCGTGCCCTCAACCTTCGCCGTCGACGGCAAACAGTACGTGGCCGTACAGTCCGGCTGGGGTGTCGACGCAGCCGGCATGACCGGTCGCATCGATATAGCACGCGGCACTCGGACCTTCGTCCCGCAGGGCGGTGTGATCTGGGTGTTCGCGTTACCCTAGAATCGAAATTGGGGTCAGGTCTTGCATGTTAGCGTTAACCATCTGCCGGGCGCAGCTTCCGCGGTCGTGAACGCTAACATGCAAGACCTGACCCCATTAACCCCAAAGAATCACTTATACTCGGTCACCAGGCAGTGGCAATCAAGGAGCAGAACCAGGCATGGCCAGGAAACACAGTAAAAAAAATAAGCCCCCAAAACGCCAAGACCCCAATGGTCTAAGCAGAAGAGATTTCGTCAAGGGCGGAGCCGTCGCTGGGTTGGGCGCGGCCGTACTGTCCGAGTCTGAGCCGGCGCAGGCACAAAGCTCTGCAACGACTGCTGCAGATATTAACTGGGATTACGAGGTGGATGTTGTCATCGCTGGTGGCGGTTGCGCCGGCCTGACTGCGGCCATTCGTGCGCGGGATCTTGGTGCCAGCGTGCTGGTTGTGGACCAGAACTTCGACCTCGGCGGGCGCATGCTTCACAGTGCGGCGCGAATGTCGCTTGGCGGCGGCGATCCGGTACAGAAGCGAGACATGGTGGGCGCGAGCGACATGGAGGGTCTTGTCACCGTAGATCCCATCGAGGACCCGGAGGAGCTCGACGATAGCATCGAGCTACTGTTCACAGATTTGACCGACTGGTCCATCGTCGACCCAAAGGGTCAGAGCCCCTACCGCTACAATGAGCGGGAACTGGTGCGAGCCTGGGCCGAGAACTGCCCGCCCACCCGCCAATTTCTTATCGACAACTACATCCGCTTCTCGCGGATAGCGAGCACACACGGGGGCGGGCGCTTGTCGCATGCGCGCCTGGCGAACTGCTTTCTCATGCTCGGCGACAAGACCGATATCAAAGCCGGAACCGTCTCGCGGGAGGATGCGGGCGTCGCCACTACCGAGCGCTCGAGTGCCTTCTCGCCCATACCGATGTACAACGCCAGCCGCATGGTCGGCCCCAACGCGGTGACCAACGGCGCAGCCCTCTCCCGCCCACTGGAGTTCTCGGCCCGGGAGAAGGGCGTCGAGTTTATGCTGCACCGCCGTTTCAATGAGATCGTACGTGAGCAGCCATTTGCGGGTAGGGTTGTCGGCATAACCGCAGAGTATTCGCCACGACTGCACCCTGACAGCGGTGAGATCATGCAGAGCTTTTGGCAAAACGGCAATATCGATGAGCGTAGGCAGACCATCAATATCAAGGCCCGCCAGGCCGTCATCCTCGCCAGCGGCGGTCTCGCTGGAAACCCCGAGGTCCGAAGCATGTTCTATCCGGCTATGCGCGAGCCCGCCTTCCCCACCAGCGGTCGCGCCTTACTGGGTCCCGGTGGCCAGGATGCATCGGCGCTCATCGCCGGCCTGAAAGTCGGCGCTAACATGGCCGGAATGCAACAGAACCTTTCCTACTACACCACCTTCCACATCTCCACCCGCCTCGGGACCCGCGACGCCTACACTGGCATGCTGCCTGGACACCCGACTTTCGGTTACCGCGGCTCCACCGGGGTCAATGTAGGTAACGCTGGCTTCGAAGACTTCATCGCCGTCAACCAGGTCGGCAAACGTTTCTTCAACGAGGTCCGGCTTCCTCGCAGACCCGGTCCGAGCGCTTACCCGGGCGACGGTGGTGCTCCGGGACAGGGCCTTGACCACACCCCGCTGGACTGGCGCAACTGCCGCAAGGAGTGGGTGCGACAAATGTACAACTACGACCACGGCCTCGATGCCGCGCTGGCAATTAACGAGGGCTCAGAGCCTCCGCACTATTACTCGGGGCCGCTGTGGGCGATCTTCGATGAAGACGCGGTGGAGCGCAACGGCTGGGAGTTGCGCTACCCTTACGTGTCCGACAACGGCTACTTCTTCAAGGCCGATACCATCGAGGAGCTGGCGGCAAAGATTGAGAAGGATCATGAGTTCCAGCGGGTGCCACTGCGCTACCTGCCAGCAACGGTAACCACCTGGAACACCTATACTGACGCCGGCGTCGACCCCGATTTCGAGCGCGAGGTGGATGCTCCCCTGAACCACATTGCTAGGCCTCCCTTCTATGCCCTCTCAATCATGGTCATCTGGCACGATTCCTACGGTGGCCTGCGCGTCAACGGTCGTCAGCAGGTGGTGGACATGCAAGGCGAAGTCATTCCGGGTCTCTATGCCGGGGGCGAAGCCGTAGGTGGATTCAACAAGCACGGCCTGGGCAAGGGGCACGTGCACGGCTATATCGCCGGCACCCATGCCGCCGCAGAGTCGGACAGCTAAACCCAGGCAGGAACACAATTACCCTGACCATGACTACAGAAAACGAGATGGCGCCAACAACCGACGCCAACAACGTCGAGACTCATAACACTCTTATTGTGGCATGGGAGGTGCCGACGGCCATCGAATGCGGCCAGCAGTTTAGCATCAAGTTCGGCGTCAAATGCCACCACGAATGCCGGGCCGATGGCTGCATACTCGAGGTCTCGGACCACGACGGCAAGCAGTTGACCAAAGCTACACTGAGCACTGAGCCCTGGCCCGATACTACCGCCCTCTACTATAAATCGGTCGAGCTGACAGCCCCTGCCAGCGCAGGACTCTTTGTCTGGCAGGTAAAAGTTCCAGCGACTAATCTGCAAATCCCCCACCGCGAAGCTGTCGCCAGCTTCAACGTGAGAGTCGTTGCCACACCCGAGTGTGTGTTGACAGTGGAAGCTATCGACCTGGAAACTCAGACCCCGGTGGAAGCTGCCAGAGTCGTTGCCCATCCTTACAGAGCCTTTACTGACAAGCACGGCCTGGCGCAGTTGAGGGTGCCGAAGGGCGAATACAGACTGTTCGTTTCCGGCAAGAAATATTTCCCCTTTCGCAGCGACTGCGAAGTGAATACAGACATGACCATCAGGGCGGAACTGGCTCTCGACCGGGAGTTCTCGGATGCCGATATCTATACCTGATCGCCAACGTAAAATATTGGCAACCAGCGCTCAGAGTAAGAACTACTGCACTCCCGGCGCCAGCAAATGTAAATCTACAAATAGTATTAACATTGACCCCGTAGGAGGCTTAATGAAGATCGTCGTCGCTGTGCTGGCGCTTGCATTGGTAACTGTCCCTCTTGCCATAGCTCAACAGGCAAGCGAACAAATGGTATCGATCAGTGCAGGCGTCTTCACCGAGGCACAGGCTGCTCGGGGCCGGCAGGTGTACGAAGGTGCCTGTGGCTTTTGTCACGGCCGCAGATTGAATGGCGCACCGGACGATCCGGATATGCGCTCAGCGCCCCCGCTGGCGCGGGCGAAGTTTCTGCGCGACTGGCAGGGGAGATCATTAGCCGTACTGTTTGAATACACGCGGACAACGATGCCGGAGAACAACCCGGGCTCTTTAAGCAACGAAGAAAATATCGATGTTATCGCCTATATGCTCTCTGTCAGCGGTATGCCAGCAGGAGGCGATGAGCTTCCAACCGATATACAGATTCTTGCGCAAACCGTTATTGAGTAAATGAGATCATCATGCATACATTCCAGACCTTAACCCTATCCCTGGCGGTGCTGCTCCTCGGCGCTTGCGGCGACAGCGAAACCAGCAACCAGTCGGCATCCGCTGCGCCGGCGACAACTGCGACCATGAGTGTGGACAACGACGACATCGCCGGTGTTGTCACCGGCGGCAACGGCCCCGAGGCCGGTGTCTGGGTTATCGCCGAAACCCGTGACCTGGCGACCCTTTATTCTAAAACCGTGGTCACTGATGAGCAGGGACGTTACCTGATTCCGGCCCTGCCGCAGGCCAATTACGAAGTATGGGTGCGCGGCTATAGGCTTTGGTTTTAGGCTTGGCTTGTTTGACTGCTGTGGCTGTTAGCTTCTGCATACTAAATACTTACGAGCTGATGGTATCGCTTTTAAGTTACCACTCGATACCATCACGGATACCATCAATTAGTTTTGTTACCTCACTTTCTTACCAGATATTAAACCCACCCCTATCTTCCTAGTAACCGCCCAGCCAGCACCCCACCCTAGGGGCACACCCCGATAAGTCAGGATGGTTCCATTGCACCCGTATACATACTATTTTGGAGGAAGGGTTAGTTATATTTTGACGGTAATATAGGATATTAAATAAGGTCTGGTGCTGAGAACGGAGCAGTTTAAGACAGAAGTAGAAGTGTTAACTGGACGTCGAGTAAGGCCAACCAGAAGGAAACGCCAAAGCGAGTAAACTACTGGATATTTACTCTGACCCCAATTCTTTAAAGATCAAAGGGATCAGAGTAATTTGATTCGTATAAAGCACTCGAAATACTGAAATCAAACAACTCTGGCCCCATTATTAAGTATTAATCGACGATTGCACCATACACCAGCGCCGCCAGCTGACCCCGTATGTCACCGGTTCCAGGCACCGCCATGTGTTGCGTCATGCCGACCACTACGAGGTCCTCTTCAGGATCGATCCAGAAAGTGGTGGCAGCGGCTCCACCCCAGTAGAACGTGTCTTCACTGAAGGGAAAGCCAAGCTGTCCCTTATCGTTGACCACGGCAAAACCCAATCCGAATCCGGTTGCTGAGCTGAAGATCTGTTCTTCAGTGAGGTGATTCGAAGCCATGAAATCAACAGTGCGCGAGCCGAGAATCCGCTCACCGTTGATTATGCCCCCATCCAGCATTGCCTGGGTGAACTTCCAGTAATCTTCGGCGGTGGATAGCAATCCATAGCTGCCGCGATTGAAACCATGGTCAACGGTATAACTGTTCACGGACCAAGGCTGCACCAGCACTCCGCCGGCAGGATGGTTATATTCATTGTCGATAGGCACCAGCTCGCCATTGCGCATCCAGTGCACCGGACCCAGGCGTGACGCGTTGTCGGGATCCACCCAATAGCCGGTGTCTGTCATTGCCAGGGGCTCGAATAGTTTGCTGGCCAGATATTCATCGGCGCGCATGCCGGACAGGACTTCCACCAGGCGCAGCGCCACATCCGGGCCTACGCTGTAGCGGTACTGGGAGCCAGGCTGATTCATCAGCGGGAGGTCAGACAGCAGCGCTATCATCTCCTCGAGGGAGGTATTGGTGTCGAAAACGCCCGAGCCTACGAAACGCTCATCGTATTCGCTGGTACCAAGACCGTGGGAGAGACCGGCGGTGTGACGCAGCAGATCCTGTACCGTGGGTTCGCTTTCCATGGCCACGGTTTCATCGAGGGGCCCATCTGGTGAGCGTAACACCCGTAGGTTCGCGAATTCCGGAATATACCGTGAGACTGGATCCCGCAATTGAAACCTGCCTTCCTCATACAGCTGCATCAACGCGGTTGTGGCAATGGCCTTGGTCATAGAGTAGATGCGAAAGATGGAGTCGGTGCGCATGGGTATCTCGCGCTGCACATCCAGGTAGCCCACGGCGCTGTGATGCACGATCTTGCCGTGACGCGCCACCAGGGTGACGATGCCGGCGAGTTCACCGTCGTCTACCTTCTGTTGGAAAAAGGTGTCGATGCGCTTGAGGCGGTCAGCATCGAAGCCAACTTCTGCCGGTGCAACCACAGGCAGGTGGTCGTCGGCATAGAGCGGATAGCAAACTACCGCGATTAACACCAGTGAACTGCTTAAAAACCGTTTTAACAACATGGCTATAACCCTCATTATTTTTATTGACGTTACCTTCTACCGTTTCTTATTGGACTTCCCACGATACACAGACAGTTCCAAGGCTCATTTTGAGGCCTGCTCAAAGGCTTCCGGGCTGACACCGCCAATGTGGCTGTGTCGGCGAGTTTGATTG
>Ga0115002_10002428_pt1 | contig 24353 bp, 14 predicted proteins | sample ArcticOcean_MG_C_8_FD_89576 | JGI IMG/M metagenome (GOLD analysis project Ga0115002, IMG submission 89576) | Marine microbial communities from western Arctic Ocean - ArcticOcean_MG_CB11_86 | ecosystem: Environmental > Aquatic > Marine > Oceanic | place: Arctic Ocean: Canada Basin | collected... | reverse complement strand
GTGTGAACGGCGAACTGGTCTGGACGATAGGCGTCCCGTATCACTGGAGGGGCTGCTTGGTATTTCCCAGGCAAATATCCGTACAGCTGATAGGTGATATCGTTAATGTGCCGACGATTGCCAACATAGAAAACGATTGCACCTGGGCGAACTTCAAATCGTTCGAACCCACCACTGACCGAATCTTCGATCACCGTGACGCCACTTGGCAATGGCTCAGTAATTACTAGATACTCGAGATTCTCTTCAGGAGTGTCGGACGGTACGTTATTCCGAAAGACCTGCAGGCGAACTTGCCCTCGCTGAGCGACTGCAACTTGGCTCATTGGATTTCGGAAACTGGAGTAACTTCCGCGAACGACATCGAAGCCACGCGGAACGAGCTTGCCGTCGCGTTGCAGCTGAGCTGCTTCGTAATGGCGGGAAATCGCCCAATCTTTCGTCGTACTCTTTACTTTGTCTGCCGCGACGAATCCTTGCAACGAACACTGGTAGCTAAAACGCCCGCGACCTTTCAATTGGAAATTCACGCGCTGCTTACCATCTCGCAATAGATCAGCGGGAACGTCGATCGTTTGAGTTCGAGTCGTCTTGTCAAATTCGAGATCTTTCACTTTTCTGTCGTTAACGAAGATCGCGAGTTTGTAGTGTTCGGTCTCAAACTTCGATTTGGCGAACCACTGACACGCAGCGAGTGTCGCAGGCCCGGTCGCTTTATCGGGACTCCAACGATTTCCACTGCGGTTAGCTAACAGCCATTCAACGGTTTCTTGATTCTTCGCCGACTCGGGTCTCACAGCTTGAACGAGCAACGCCAACATCGCTCGAATTTCAACAGGCGAATGATTCCAAGGCAATGAGCTGTTATCGGCGGCCCGTTTGCTCAGCGGTTCGTCGAGCTTCCGTTCCAGCAATAAAGCTAACAACTCGTCGGCGATTGGACTACGATCCATGGCTGCAAACGCTAATGCCAAGTGGGCAAGGGCAGCGTTCGACAACGACGGCCGACTGCGATACAGTCGGTTGGCCATCGGGAAATCGCCTCGTCCGGCGACCGAAAGAGCGTGTAGTAAAACGGCTTTACTCTCGTAATCAGTGTTTGCCGTTTGAGTAATTTGCGTTTGCAGATAAGTCGTCGACTTGCCAACCAACTCATCTGCGATGGAATAACCGGCCTGCTTGGCCAGCGTCAGGGCCCAATAAACGCGGGCAGAAATATAGCGATCGCTCTTCGCGGAACTCGCTTTTGCGCCTGTCCAACTCCAACCGCCATCGTCATTCTGCGACGAAACAAGTGAACTAATCGCAGAACGCACTCTCGCGTCGAGCGAAGCTTGATACGGATGGTCGGCGTCTCGCGTTTGACTCATTAACTGTTGCAATGCCAATGCCGCTATCAAGTCGCTCGTTGTCGACTCGATACCCGATGCGAATGACTGATTGAAAACTTGGCAATGACTGGGTCGTCCGAGCACGACGTCGAGCAGTCCGTCTTCGACGGTTGGTCCGATAGTAACTTCCATTCTTGGCGCGAGAACTTCCGTGCCGGCAGGCCACTCGAGCCAAGCCGTCGTGTCACTCGAAGACGCCCCACTTGCCGTGGCAAACACAGGCATACCGTAAGGTAAGACAGGGACTGTTCTCACCAGTCGATCCGACTTTTCGCCCTGCTTAACTTCCAACTCGAATGTGACAGTCCCGGTTGCACTTGGCGCAACTCCGTCGGCGCGTTTGAGCAGATTGTCAAACAATACCGATTGGACCTTACCGCCGTCTGCGTTCAGCTTTCGCGACTGAGTTGTTGTCTTCTCTCCAATAGTCGTTCGGAAAGCAACTTCGATCTCGCCTTCTTTCGCCGTACGATTATGAACCGTTGCTTGGATATTAACTCGATCGCCATCTGTGAATGCTAAGGGTAATTTGAGTTCGCCGAAGAGGTCTTTGCGACTGATCACAGACGACTCTGTTTCGCCGGCGAGCGTGTCCTTGGTGATCCCTTTCGTCAAAAGTTTCCAAGCCGTAGAGCGATCGGGCATCGTAAACTCGACAACGGCTTCTCCTTTGGCATCGGTAACGACACTGGGATTCCAGTAACCGGTTTCCTGCACCATCGTCTGGAGAATCATTGAATTGTCGGCCTGAGCTTCTTCAAAAAACTGCCTTGCTTCGTCTCTTTCCTGTGGAACATTTCGGAAGTTAAATCGCCCGTTCAAATCGATGGTGGCGATTTGATTTGGCACTTGTCCTCCACGGAACGAATTCCACATAGTGTGCTGTCGGAGATTCGCCGCACCTCCACCAACAGGCGGGTAGAAAAAACCACCGTCTTGCTGCGTTGCGAGTTTTTGTCCAGATTGAAAACCTTGCTGTCCCCGGTTTCGGACGCGAGCACTTTGTTGAAATCGCTGGATTTGTTGAATTTGATCTGTAAGCTGAGCCAATTCCGCTGGGTCTGAGTTTGCCGCGTTTGCCCTCAAGATGTTATCTGGAGTTGTAAATCCAGGAACGACATTCCCTACATCCCCAAACAAATCGTCGACATTGGCCGCTGCTTCGGCCTCCGATTCCTCGAAAACCACTCGCTCTTGTTCGGCCAAGATCGCTTGATTAACCGACTGAGTTTGAGCCGAGTAATTAAACGCGATACTCGACGATGTGCGAACGAGTATTTGCCGACGTCCAACTCCAAACGCTGTCCCGATATTTGCAACTCGACTTCCGTAGCGGTCCAACAACGCTTGTTCAATTAAAGCGATACTCATCTCTGCTGAAACGGGATTGCCTTGCGGATCGGTCGCCGTGATGCGTAACTTAACGTCCTGGCTGGGAATGAGCGGAGCATTTTTTGCCCGTCCAAGGATCTCGGTCTTCACAATCAAATCGCGTTTCACAGTGAACGGACTGCTCGCTTGATGAAAACGACTGTTCCCCGTCTTGGCATCGACCATCGCGCAAACTTCGAGGTTGAAATTGGGAGCCAGCTCGGCAGTCATAGGGACGAGTAACTGGTTCGTGCCTTTCTTCAGCTGAACGATCTGGTAACCCAAGACTCGGGCGCCCTGATACGTTACCAAAGCCGTTGTCGGTTCTTCTCGCCAGTGAACTTTAATGGTCGGTTCGTCGCCGGCTTGATAGGAATGCCGACTGGCAAGAATTCGTAGACGAACCTTATCGTCGTCGCCCGAAACGCGAATCACGTGTTGCCCACTGATCTGTTGTGCAAAACGATCAGTTCCTTTCGCTCGAAGAAAATACTGCCCGCCTTCTTTCAAAGCCAAGGTAATCTTTGCCGAACCGCTGTCGCCATCCGTTGCCAACTCGTGCGTCTCAACGAGTCGTTCGCCGATTTGGCCGCCGACACTGGTCCTTTGCAACACTTCCAAAATCGACTTTTTACCGATTGGCTTGCCTTCCGCGTCGAAAGTCTTTACCGTCGTTTCAAAAGTCTCGCCCACCAAGAACACGGAACGATCTGTGTTGAAGGAGTACGAGTAACCTTGGCTGGCCAAAATGAACTGCGTGTTCTGACTGATATTGTGTTCGGGAAACTGGACCGACAAATTCAGCGATTGCTGATCCCGATACTCCTTCGTTTCAAAAGAGAATTCCACGTCGCCGTCGCCATTGGTCATGGCATCTTGCATAGGACCATTGCCGAGTCGATAGCGAATTCGGCCGCCGACGACAGGTGAACCATAGTAATACTTCACCCGGATTTTCCCGGTAATTGTCTCGCCTCGATAGTAGATCGTTCGAGGGCTGTCGACCGAAAGCGAGATATTCTGCAGCTTGTAGTCGTAGACCGAGAAGCTACCTTGGTATTGCTGCTTGTCATTATCGTTGACCAATACGCGATAATCGCCTTGTGGCGAGCCCGGTGGCAATTGGAAGTGAGCGTGAAAGCTGCCAAATTCGCTGAGTTTCACATCGTCGTGCCAAATCAATCGATTCCGCGAATCCAAAATGCGAAGTTCAAATCGTTTACCGGTCTCAATTTCGTAGGTATCGCCAGTCGCTTTGCGAATGACTCCGCGAACATTGACCACTTGAGCAGGACGATATGCGGGGCGTTCGGTATAGATGTATCCGCGATTTGCCAAACCTTGGGAAACGCCTATTCCTTGGAGAGAAACGATATTGGAAGCGGTGTTTTCATCGGCTGCAGCGAACACGCGAACATCGTTGCACGATTTGAGCTGCTCGTAGGATCCTTGAAAAACGCCGTCCTTGCCCGTTTCAACTTCGGCAAACACTTCGCTGTTATTGGAAAGCAGCAACCGCGCTCCCGACCAAGGCTTGCCCGTCAACATGTTTTGAGCGTAGACAAACACCTCATCCCTAGAACTCTTTACAACGATATCGAGATTGGATCGCAAAAGCATCGTTGTCGCTTCTTGCTTGTCGCCTCCAATGGTGACTACCATCACACTCGGCTTCGTCGCTTGGTCTTTTTCCTTGGACTCGATATCAATCATGCATTCCGAAAGCTTGTAACGCTGATAATCGGGGACCTCGTATTCAAACACGATATCCGGATCAATCAAAGCGATGTCGAGGTTCTCAAGACCGGTCGCCAAGTGCATTTTTCGGAAATAAGTTTCCAAATCGACTCGGTAACCGCGTACTTTTAGTTTCTCGAGATTGCGGACCATCACTTTGATTTGCGGAGTCTCGTTGGTTCGGTAAATCCGTTCTGTCGAAACAACTAGCTGCTTGTTGGTCAGACGACGAATCCTCGCTTGAGCCAACGACTGTTGATTACCCCAAGTGACTCTCTTGTATTCCTCAAGCGCCTTGTCCAAATCGTCCAGCTTCTCTTCAAATGTGATTGCGATCAACATTTGCCCTTGAGAAGCCGGGTTCGTCCCTGGGTACTTTGAGACGAGGTACCGCCAATCGTCGATGGCTGCCTGCCAATTCTCTTGCTCGTAGTTCATCTTCCCAAACTCCAGCAAGATGACGGCAGCGCGCGAATCCAGTGGGTATTTGTCGAGGAAAGTTTTCCAGAGATTTCGGGCAACGGCATGCTCTTTTGCCGCACGCTTCTCCGATCCCATAATGAATTCGGTGTCGATGATCAGTTTTTGGGTTTGGCTCCACTGACGATGCGCGGGGTGCTTCGACAAATAAACCTTCCAAGTTTCCAGCGCCTTGTCGAAGTTCTTTTGCAATTGATAACATTGGCCAAGCAGCACTCGAGCTTCTGGAATTTCGTCGCGTTTTGTGTAGCGTTTATCGGTTAAGAATGCGTTCAGCGTGTTTGCTGCGTCTTCGTAGCGGCGGAAATGCTGATAGGCCTGTGCAATCTGCAAATGAGCTTTACTCGCCAGCTTGTGCTCACCGTATGTTTTGATGAAGTTGCGAAGAGCTGTCACTCCGAGATCGAGCCGCCCCGCCGAATTCGGATGCGGCATGCGATATGTCAAGGCAATGTTGTAAGTCGCCTCGGCCAACAGTTCAGAATCTGCTTCCGCGTGCTCGCTAAGTAAATCTCGATAACTGCGACGAGCTTGATCAAAATTATTAACGGCCAAATACGATTGGCCAATTTCAAAACGAGCCTCGAGGCAGAGCGGAGATTTGCTGTGCTCTTTCAAGAGTAACTGAAACCGCTGAATCGCTTCGGGGTGCTTCTTGAGATGCTGAAGGCACTTGGCAATTTTTAGCTGAATCAATGCGCGGCGTTCTGATTCGGGACCAACTTGCAAAGCTTGCGAAAAGAAGTTTAGCGCTTTGGCGTAATCAGGTTTCTTTAGTTTTTCAGCAGGCGAGAAATACCCTTCGGCGAACTCGAGATAGATGTCGGCAATTTCTTGCTTCCGCGCGGTTGAAAGTAAGTACTCTGCCTCCTGTCGATAAATTTTTTCCGCTTCGAGAAACCCGCCCGTTCGAGCATGTGACATCGCTTTGGCAAATCGGCTACGCCGAATCCAAACACTTTGGGGATACTCTTTCTCAACTCGATCGAACTGCTCAATTGCTTTGTCAAACTTACTTTGATAGTGAAAGGCTCGCCCTTTCAAATACTCGAGGTAGTCCTTCGGTGCCGTTGGCGACTTCAGAGAAGCGTCGATGCCAGCGATCGCTTTGTCGTATTCGCGATTCTGCATCGCTTGACTTATTTCGCTGGAGACCGTCGGAGTCTGAGCAAAACTCGCTGTTGCAAACACGGAAAGGCAAACAGCGATTAGAAAACGAGTGACAATGGCAAATCGAGTGACAATGACAAGTCGCATGATGGGACTCCTGAAGCCTGATCGCAGGGCAGATGTGAGTTATGGTTCAGTCGGTTTAGCAGGTTGGTGGTCTAGCTGGAAATGTGACCACCCGAAATTCTACCTGATTCTTAAGCGGTTGGTGGGTAAAGAGTTCGTAACAATCGCTTCCAAGAATGTAAGGCAAATTTCGGCGAAAATTCGGGAAATCCAAGATCGGCCGCCCCTAGGCGAATACCCAGGTGTCACGATTACGATCTATCACAGCGGTCTCAATCCCTAAAAGGAGCAGAAAACGATATGTGGTTGCCCCTTCTTCTTGCCGGTGAACACTTTTTCTGGTTGGTCTTCATGGGGTTAGGGCAAAGGAAATCGTGTCCTGATTGCGAAGAGCCGTTATCGCCCCTTCAAGACCCACGAAAAAAGCCGAAACGCCAGTAGCTCAAGGGTGGTTACCAATGCAAAAACTGCGGTTGTGAAACAAACGTTCACGGAGATAAGGTCTGTCACGAAGCCGAATCTTCGCTGAGGCCATGGGATACTCGATTTAAAGTTACTGATGCTGGTCGCCGCACACCGCAGTCTTACGAGCAGCTCTTTTTGATAACTACCGTCGACATGTCCAGTTGGCGATCCATGGCTTGGGTGTTTAAACTAGGGCTCGCTACAAAAACTGACTGCTCAACCTCGGTGAGCATCGCCGCTCATACAACTGCCAATTATTCCTGGAAGACCAAGATAAAACGCCCCCGCACATCGCGGTAGATTTTCTCGAATTTGGCAAGCAAAAAACAAATTGAATTGGATAATTCATGCACAATACTAACGTTTCGCCGATGGATATTACCTGTCCACATTGCCAGGCGCCGTTAACTGTAAAATCCAATTTTGGTGGCACAACAACGGATTGTCCTCATTGCGGCGGAAAGTTTCAAATCCCCGTTCCGACCGCTTTTAGTGGTGGTGGAAATCAACATCCCGACGTGAAAGCCTTCGCTAGTAAAAAGATCGCCGCTGGAATCTGCGCGATATTGTTTGGTGAACTTGGCATTCACAAATTCGTGTTGGGGCTGAGCACGCCCGGCGCTATCATGCTGGTCCTTACGCTCAGCGGCGTGTTTACGGGCGCGTGCTTGTTTTTCCCTATTATCATCCCGATTGTTTTGCGAGTTATCGCGATGGTCGAGGGGATTATTTATCTGACCAAGTCCGACGAGGACTTTTATCAGACGTACGCGGTCGAACAAAAGGAATGGTTCTAATCGAGCGTCATCACCTGCACTCGCGCAATTCAACACCAAACGCCTCTGACTCAGAGCCTTCAGTATGTCGCAGGGTTTTACCCCAAAATTAGAACTCGTCTTCCGGGAGGGAATCGGGCCCCTCAAACTTGACATGACGCGCAGCGAAGTACAAAAAGCGCTGTCGGATTTCCCAAACTCTGGGCTCGACCAAGAGAGCACTCCCGAACTCGATTACGCGTTTGGAAACAGTTTGCAAGTTGAATACGATGGCGACGGATTGGCGCGGTTCATTGCAGCCAGCTATTACACAGGCTGTGGCTGCGACTATCTGTTGCAGGGTCAGAATATCGGCCAATACTCGGCCGCTGAACTGTTTGGCTTACTCGCCCAACTCGATGGCGGCCAACACGATTTCAACGACTCCCAATACTTCTTTCCCAAACTACAAATCAATGTCTGGGATGCGGATACACAATACGACTACTTAGGTGGTGAAGAGCGGCCTGTTTACGCTCAAGTTGGCGTGTCGAGAATCGACCAAGCGTAGCTAAGCCTAACTTACAAGATCGCTATGAATTGAGTCATAGCACAGGCAACCAGCTCGCTGAATCCTGCTTGTAGAAGCTGCATAATTCTTCGTAAACCGCGGGCAACGCTTCACGCAGCTCGTGCGGTGCTGTGAAAAAACACTCGCTGGAAACCGCAAAGAACTCCGCTGGACTGGTTGCTCCGTACGAATCGAGAAACGGCCGAATCCCGTGTTTCAATTGGAGTACCATGTCGTCATAGGCACCGCCGAAAACGTCGAGCCATTGCCGAGTTGCCGCTCCAGATTCGAGTGGCGGAGTGCCTCCCATCTCCCCGTCCATGCCATCGAGGTGATGGGCAAATTCGTGAACGACCAAGTTGCGATGCTCGCGAGCGTGATAACGATCGTCAAGGACTTCCCTCCACGAGACGATCACTGGTCCCCCCTGCCATGCTTCTCCGAGCAGTGTCTGCGTTTCATCGGTCTCGATTACGCCTTTCTTCCGCCCGTGACGCTCAATTACGTCAGGGTAAATCAAGATCGACGTCAAATGGTCGTAACAAAAAGACGGTTCGATACCCAGCAACATGATGCTGCACTGCGCGGCGATAGTGACCTGCATTTGCTCGGTGAGCTCTAGCCCCTCACAACCTTCCCAATTCTTTTCGGCAACGATCAATTTCGTGCGACGGGTAAGGTTTTCTTTTTGCTGATCGTCGAGATATCGGTATTGATACAAGTCCGCAAGATACCCACTCCAGCTCGCAGGCGTGGGCTGATTGAGAATGGACCGGCGACGAAATGACTTAAAGAGCCCGAACATGAGTATCACTGCAGTATTGAGTTGCGTTGAAGACTTAGCCTTCAAATATACACATATTGTCGGCGCAAGGCATTTGCTGACTGCAGAATGAAAGCGCGAAACGGTGAGAACAACATCGAGAACAACATCGAGAACAACATCGAGAACAACATCGAGTAGAAAGAGTGGCGCCCTTTTGGACACGCTATTGGACACTCTGGCAATTGAGAGCGGAAACTACTCCGAACCGTGCAGCACAAACAAAACTCGGCACGTTTCGTCGGCGCCAACGAATCCTGCAGGGCCACCGTTAGCAGGTTGCTTTGGTACAGCGATGTCGGCAGGTTTCTCGACTTTGATAAAGTCTTTTGCTTGACGCGTTTCAAGTGCAACGTTGGTAATCAAACGCTGGGCTCGTCCAAGATATTTAGCGAGCAAATTACTTGGCAAATTCGACAATGCCAAGCGACCTTCGGCAGCTTCGTCCAGTTGCTTAAGTAAGACGTAGTCAGCTGGTTTAATGGTTAGGTCGAAGTGGTATCCCGAAATTTCGTCGGGAGTGGACGAGAGGTCCATCCACAAATCTTCAAACTGTTGGCCTTTGGCGACCACTAATACCAAGTCCACTTCGGACTTCTTCTTGTCCTGATTGGCACCGACAAACTTGTTCAGGAACCGGCTGTCCAACAAAGTCTTCTCAAGCTCTTTATTGACATCGATACGTGTGTCGTAGCGAACACCGTGACGAGCGAGAGCGTGATCGAATGCCTTGTTCTGAATTCCGTCCTTGGTGACTTTCAGATCGATGACCAGCAAGTGTTCTTTGGGGAAATTCGGAATTTCGACAGGTTGCTTTTGGCCGTTTTCATTTACCAATATCGTGCCGGGGCCGACATCGGGAATAGTGATTTCGCCTGGCTCCGGTTGTGCAACATTCTGGTCACTCAAACCGGCGACGTAACTTAACCCAATCGCCAACAGCAATGCAGCTGCAATAGCAACGAGTGGTCCAACCCACGTGGGTAAGTTTTGGGATGGAGATTGTGGTTGGTTTTCTGTAACGGGCTGGACGTGACCGTAAGGAGTGCCGCGTTCGGCAATAAGTTCTTGGGTCGCTGCTGCCAGCACACGCTCGTGAAAGTTGCCGTCGAGTTTGACGGCAGACACCGACTGCAATGTAGACGAAAGTCCCTCCAGCTCGACGCGCAAAGCTTGCGCCTCTTCGCTTTCACGGAGTAACTGTTCAGCCGCTGCTTGCTCAGCGTCTGAAAGCGTGCCATCCAAATAGCCGCTAACCAGTTCGAGGTTTTTATCGTTCCGAGTCATTTTCTCGCCACATTACAAATAGCTGACCGGTGGGGTCTGCGGGAAAGTTCCCTAAATCACCATCGTCATTAACACCACTTTGGCGTCAATCTTTGATGATGCTTCACTTATTCCAATTCGATATATACTTTCTTCAGTTCCTCTTTCAGCTGCAATCGAGCTCGATGAAGCCGACTGCGAACTGTTCCAACGGGAAGATCGAGCATTTCCGCAATCGATTCGTAGCAACAACCTTCCATTTCGCGAAGTACTAGAATCTTACGGTGTTGTTCACTCAATTGCGCCAAAGCGGCGTGGACCTGTTGGGCCCCTTCTTCTCGTTCCAGGTTTGCGGACACTTCTTCGCTCGACGAAACAGGCTCCGTTCCGGTCTTATCGCGGGTTTGCTCGACCGAAATTTCGGGGCGTTTGCGTCGTCGTCGACTCACCGAAACATTGAATGCGATTCGGTACAGCCAAGTGTAAAAGGCACTGGTCCGCTGGAAGTTCTCCAACTTGACGTACGCCTGAACAAACGCGTCTTGTACCACATCCTCAGCCTCCTCGCGGGAGCCAAGTGCATGATACAGCGTATTGAACAGTCGGTCCTGGTACTTTTGCACCAATTGCCCGTAGGCAGCTGGGTCGCCAGCCAGAGTCTCGTCAATTAGCAGGGAATCTTCCTTCACAATTCCTCCAATGCCGTAGGACGCAGTGAGAACTACGAAAGTTCCAACTTTACCCAGCGATTCCGTCTCCAGTAATGAGCAACGTCCCAGATACTCATCATCCCGAAGATCACAGACGTTGTCAAACTCCTTGCACAACACAACTTACGAGTCCTGAAAACATTCGGTCTGAGAAAGTTTTTGCAATTCTAAAAACTCAATAAAACTGACGCGAATATTTCTCCAAATGTCGCCGTTCGCGCTACCTAAACGGCCACTGCCAGCCCCCTCTGTTGGGCTTGAAATGCCGCTCGGTAGGCACAATCGCTCCATCCCTTCAACTCGATCAATGATTGTCGATAACTCGCACAATTCAAGTCCCAAAACGTTGTTGAGTTGCCATTTCCAATTAGTTTGAACAGATGGTCTCATTTTCTTTACATTTTCGCCATGTATCCCATTTTGACATTCTGTGCAGGTTGATCCATGAACCAAGACACCCCTGGTAACCCAAAAACCGGAACAAACGACGCCGAAACAAACGCCGGTCCCGATCCCGTTGAAAGCACAGATTCGACTGCTGCTCCGCAAGATCTGCTGGCCAAAATCGGACAGTTGCCGGTCCACCCGTTTCTGTTTGCACTATTTCCCATTATGGCTCTCTACGCTGTAAACGTACATGAAGCGACGTTTGCCGACGCCTTTCAAGCGATGATGACCAGCGTCATCGCCGCAACGTTTTTGAATGTGATCTTGGGACTCTTCGTTCCAACTCGAACACGTGCAGCGATTGCCACGACTTGGGTTGTTGCACTGTTCTTCACCTACGGCACAGTTTACGGCCTGAATCCTTACTTAGCACATATGGGCTCTCCCATTTTGCTACGCGACCGTTACCTGTTGCCCGTGTGGAACCTCTCCATGCTGTTTGGAGTCTACCTCTTCTACAAGTTCGATTTCTTTGACGAACTTAAAGTTACTCGCGTGCTGAATGTTTTTTCGATCGTCTTGCTGGCGATGTCGACCGTTTCGGTGTTGTCTGCAGTGTGGGAAGGTCGATCGGCCGCAGTCGATGCAACCCTCGCCACGATTTCTCAAGAATCCATCGAACTCGAAGCACCTTCTGCCCCGCGAGATGTTTACTACTTAGTTTTTGATCGCTACGCCAGTGCAGAGGTTCTCAACGACGACTTCGCCCACGACAACTCGACTTTCCTGAACGCTCTGACGGAGCGAGGTTTTTCGGTTGCAAACGAAAGCAAAGCGAATTATCCCAAAACAGAAATCTCAATGGCCTCGGCCTTAAACATGTCGTATCACGGAGACAATCTAGCGTCGCTATTTTACTACCGAGAGATGATCGACAAACATCGAGTCGGACGTCTGCTCACGCAAAGTGGATACGATTACGTCCACCTTGGAAACCCGCTCGATGGTTTACGAAAAAACTCGCAAGCAAAAGCGAACTTTCGCTTCTCTCGCATGCCGACAGAATTCCGCGAAGAGCTGTTTCGCATGACGCCGTTGTACGCTTACTTTCCTGCCACGGACGTGCGGTCCCAAGTGACTCAAAAGTTCGACTTACTCAAACGGACAGCGAAGGCTCCAACGGGAAAACCCAAATTTGTCTACGCTCATTTCCTCGTCCCTCACAACCCTTGGAAGTTCGACGCCGATGGTGAACTGCTCGCTCCATCAAAAGCCGCGGAACGAACTGAAACGGAAAACTACGTCAATCAACTGGTCTACACGAACAACCAAATCCTCGACATCGTCGATCACATTGTTAAAGTCTCAAAGACGCCTCCGATTATCATCGTCCAAGCTGACGAAGGACCCGAACTTCGTTACGAAGGGGATCAGTCGAAGACGGACTTAGAGAAAATGAGAAAGCGTTGCGGCATCATCACGGCCATGTACTTGCCCGATTCGGGTGATACGGTTGTCCCCGCAGATCTGTCGCCAGTCAACACGTTCCGCCTTGTGTTCAATACCTACTTTGGTGCCAAGATGGAAATGCTGGAGAATCGCAGTTACTACTTCAGTCCCGCGACGCCTCTCGGCAAGCCGGACTGGTCGCAAGCTGGAAAATTCGTCGACGTGACTGACCAGCTAAAAGCTCCCAAGACAAGCGCAGAGGTCGCGATTAGCGATTAGCGAGTAACGATATCGCAGCGAATGGAAGCTGCTCAATCGAGTTGATTAATAAGATCCTTAGCAGGAGGCGTATGTTCGCCTCCTGCTTTTTTCATGCGCGACAACGGCAAATTTGGGGCCCTTCTACCGCGTGTTGACCAGGTGACAAAAACAGCCCAAAGTCTAAATGCGTTAGCTATCTCACAAACTGTTGCCATCGCAAAAGTTAACGTTGGCCTCATACTGGCTTCATCACCCCCCCTTTCGCCGGCACCTACGCAGAATTCGCCCCCACAAATAGCTGGTGTCAGGTGAATTATGTGTGTAATCTGTACCAATGTATCCACTCGGACCATTCCCCTCATATCTCGCCTCAAATCTGAGTGAAGCGTCGAATCCTTTAGGAGGTTCCCTTGATTCATTCAAGTAACCAAAGCAACATCCCTACGCGCCGCCGAAACCGCCTCACACGGAAACGCTCGATCAGGCAACGCCTTTCCCGGCAGCAGAAGTCGAAACGACTACAGTTGGAAACTCTTGAGAGTCGGCACATGCTGTCGAATGTAATCATCAGTGAGTTTCTCGCATCCAACGACGAGTTGCTACTCGACTACCAAGACAACGATAGCGACTGGATCGAAATTCAAAATAATGACGTTGCTGCGATCGACCTCCAAGGTTGGTACTTGACCGACGATGCGACAGATCTCACCAAGTGGCAAGTTCCCGCTTCCACCGTAGTTCAACCTGGTGAACAAGAGGTGTTCTTTGCATCTGGATCTGACTACATCGCGCCCAACGGCGAACAACACACCAACTTTCAATTGGCGCAAACGGGCGAATACCTTGCGTTGGTCCAGCCCGATGGACTTACGATTGCGCACGAGATCGCGCCTAGCTACCCCCCTCAAGCGACCAATGCCAGTTACGGAATCACACAGCTAGTCGACACCGATCAATTGCTATCCGAAGGCGAAGCTGGCAAGCTATTCTTGCCGACAGACAATACACTTGGAACGACTTGGACAGACACATTCAACGACGCCGGCTGGACCGATGTTAACTCGGCTGTTGGATTCGCAGCTCAAGGACCGTCGACAATCATCCCCGGCTTCACGGCTCGCATGATTGACATCAGCGGTGGCAGCGATGGTCAATTGAATACCACCACTGAAACGCTCAATGTCTTTAACGGCAACTTCTCTCCCGGCCAATACAACATTACGCTCGACCACACCGATCAAATCGGTGTCGTCAATATGGGCGGAGGCGGCGGCACGTGGGGCAGCACCAATGCCTATCCCGACGGCACAACCGGAACGGCGCTTGAGGATTTTGCCGTTCGGGTGAATGCAGACATCCACATCCCTCAAGGAACTTGGACAATCGGCTTTGGAAGCGATGACGGCGGCTTCATCCAGATACCCGGCATCAACTTTTCCAATCACTGGGGAACAAACGGCGACAATAACGTCAACGACGATATGATCATGTTCGAAGCGCCTCGTGGTCACGCCTGGACTCGTGGAGCCTTCACAGTTGGGGCGGGTGGACTAACGACAACGCTCGATTCATTGTTTTACGAGCGCGGCGGTGGAGACTCGTTCGAGATTGCGATCATCAGCGGAAGCAATTCCGGTAACCCTTCGACGAACACTTGGAGCCTTTTGGAAGACGGCGCGTTGGGCTGGAGTGTTGAAACTGTTGGTATTCCGCCGATTCCAGATTTTCAACCGCTCTTGAATTCGGATATCGAAGCGACGATGTATGACCTAGGGCAATCGACGGCGTTCTTGCGAGTCCCCTTCGATGTGACCGACGCCTCGCTTTACGAATCGCTCGATTTACGCATGCGTTACGACGACGCTTTTGTGGCCTACCTAAACGGCACCGAGGTTGCTCGCTCGAATTTTACCGGCGCACCTTCTTTTGACTCGTTGGCCGATTCCAATCGCAGCGACGATGCTTCGCTTGAATTTGAAACCTTTGACATTAGTGCCCACCTCGCTGAACTGGACGACGGGCCCAACGTCTTGGCCATCCACGGCATCAACTCAACAGCCGACTCGACGGGTTTCATTCTCTCTCCCGAGTTAATCGCGGAAGATTTATTGAGTGTCAACTTCGCCTACATGGACACTCCAACGCCAGGCGAAGAAAACGGAAACGGATCGAACGGGATTGCCGAGACTCCAGTTTTTTCGGTGACGTCGAGTTCGTTCAATACCTCGATTCAATTGGAACTGTCGGTAACAGCGCCCAACCAAACAATTCGTTACACGTTAGACGAATCCACACCCAACGAGTCGTCGCCAGTTTACGTCGCACCAATTTCGATTTCCGACTCGACGCAAGTCCGCGCAGCCACGTTTGGTTTGGATTTAGTGACCAGCGAAATCAAGGTTGAATCCTATAACAAACTCAACGCTGACTTGGCAAACTTCAGTTCCGATTTACCCGTTATTGTTATCGACTCCTTCGACACGGGAATCGGCGCGGGCGACTTCAACACGAGTAGTTTTACTCTGTTCGAGCCGGACGAAGTCGATGGTCGCACTGAACTGACCGATGCTCCAACTGCCGATTCGCGTGCCGGTATCAAGGTCCGCGGGTCGAGTTCGGCGGGCGGTGGAAACCAAAAGAAAAACTTCGCCCTCGAACTTTGGAAGGACGACCGAGACGACGATCGCAACATGGAGCTGCTCGGTTTATCGCGCGAGTCGGACTGGATTCTTCACGGACCAGATTGGTATGACCGATCACTAATCAACAACGCCATGATTTACGAATTGAGTAATCAGCTTGGCCGCTACGCGGTTGAAACTCGTTTCGTCGAAGTCTTCGTCAATAGCGACAATCGAGAAGTATCCAACTCGGATTACTTCGGTACTTATGTCTTCATGGAAAAGATCAAACTAGACAGCGGTCGAGTCGATATCGATTCCATCCCGTCGCAAGCGACGACGGAACCGGAGATTTCTGGCGGTTACATCGTTAAGATTGATCGAGCCGACCCCGGCGACCTCGGATTCAACGTGGTCAGCGAACAGGGTCGCGGACAGACAATTCGATACGTCGAGCCGAAAGAAGAAGAAATGCTCCAACGACCGGAGCAGGCTCAATATCTCAGCGATTACTTAGAGGAGATGTCCAGCGCGATAGAAGCCAGTAACTTCACCAACCCAACGACTGGCTTACATTACAGCGACTATCTCGATGTGGGCGCTTTTGTCGACCACCACATCCTCAACGAAATAATGCTCAATGTCGACGCTCTGCGACTGAGTGCTTATCTCTACAAGCCGAACGATGGATTGGTCCAAGCCGGACCGGTTTGGGACTTTGATCGAGCCGCCGAATCCAACGATAACCGAGACGATTCGCCGTTTAGCTGGTATCAAGATTTGGAAAACGTACCGTATTGGTGGGATCGTTTGTTCCAAGACATCGACTTCCGTCAAGCTTGGATCGATCGTTGGCAAGAGCTGCGCGAAGACAAGTTTAGCGAAGCAAGCGTCAACTTAGTTGTCGATGACATGGCTGTCGACCTCTTGGAATCTTCCTCGCGTAACACTGTCCGTTGGGGCGGAAACTATCCACCGCGATCGAACGGAGGTTACTTTACCGGACAACTCAATGGCACATTCATGGGTGAAATTGAGCACAAGAAGATCTGGCTACGAGACCGCATGAACAACTTGGACGGCCACTTCTTAAGCAAGCCGACATTCAGCTTGTCCGGTGGTATCGTTGCTGCAAACTCGGTCGTCGATATAACAAGTCCGGCCAATAGCAGTATCTACTACACACTCGATGGATCCGATCCACGACTGCCCGGCGGCGGAATTTCGGGGGACGCGATACTCTACACTGGCTCGATCACAATTACTGGTACGACCGTCTTCACGGCCCGAACGTTCAACCAAAATTGGAATGCTGGAATCAACGATTTCGCGCCCGGAAATGAAACCTGGAGCGGGCCGATCGTCCAAGCTTATTCGATCGAATCGCCACCACCGATTCGCGTCACCGAAGTCAACTACCACCCGCAGGATCCAACGAACGGCGAACTTTCAAGCGACCCGACACTGGAAGACGATTCCTTCGAGTTCATCGAAATCTCCAACGTTGGCGACGATGCGGTTAACTTGTTGGGCTCCGAATTTACCCAGGGAATTACGTTCCAATTTGATTCTCTTGTACTCCAGCCCGGCGAAACCGTCCTGATCGTCGCCAATGAAGCGGCATTCGAAATCCGCTACGGCAACAGCTTGCCCGTCGTCGGAGAATACACTGGCACACTAAGTAATAACTCCGAACGCGTAACGTTCCTCGACTCCGTGGGCACGGTTATCCACAGCTTCGAATACGACGACAACAATGGATGGCCAGAGCGAGCCGATGGAAATGGCAGCACGCTGGAAGTCATCGATACGGAAAATAGTTACAACGAGTATCAGAATTGGCGAGCGAGTGCGAATGTCGATGGCTCACCCGGCGTTGTTAGCCCCGGCTACGCCGGCGACATTGTCATCAACGAAGTCCTGTCACACACCGACATTCCACTTTCGGATTCGGTCGAGTTACTGAACACCACAGCCGCTCCGATCAATATCGGCAACTGGTATTTAAGCGATTCCAACTCGAATCTATTCAAGTATCAAATCCCCGAAGATACGATAATCGGCGACGGTGAATATCTCGTGTTTGACGAGGATGATTTCAATGTATCGATGGGTGTCGACCCCAACGACTTCGCACTGAATGGTGCCCACGGCGATGGGCTGACCCTGACCGAATTCGATCCCAACGTCGGTATCGTCCGATTTGTTGATGAAGTCGTGTTCGATGCGCAAGCCAATGCCGAGTCTTGGGCGCGATCACCCGATGGCACGGGCGTACTTTATCCGGCGTTGGCTTCGACGCTAGGCAACTCAAATGGCGCGCCGCGAATCGGTCCGGTTGTGATTTCCGAAATCATGTACAACCCGCCCGAACCAAACAACGGCGGTAGCGCTGATGCGCTGGAATTTGTCGAACTCTACAACACCGATAACGCTGACGTTCCCTTGACAGACTGGCGGATTCGCGGCGGTATCGATTTTGATTTCGCCCCCGGCTCGATGTTTACTGCGGATTCGTATCTGGTGCTCGTTTCGTTCGATCCAGCGGATGTAGCCAATGCTCAACTACTGGCAGACTTCCAAGCCGCTTATGCAATCGACGGCAGCGTGACTCTGGTCGGACCTTACACCGGAAAGCTCGACAACGGCGGCGAATCGGTCCGCTTGCAACGTCCCGACGCACCCCCGCTCGACGAACCGACGTTCATTCCGCGACTGTTAGAAGATCGGGCTATCTACGACGATGGCGATGCTTGGCCGCAACTTGCAGACGGAAATGGCGACGCATTGGCGCGAGTATTCCCGACATCCATTGGCGACTACGCAGCGAGCTGGGTCGGGCTTTTTCCCTCGCCAGGTACCGCTTTCCGCTTGCCCACGGTCACTGGTTTTGAATTCAACTTCGGTTTTGATGATCCGGCGGATCTTCCTGCCAAGGGACCGCAACCCTCTAGCTGGTCGAATCAACGTAGCGACATCTTCAACATGCAGATTACGCTGAACACTGTCGTCGATATCGATGTTGCCGACATTACGCTGACCAACTTGGGACGCGATGCCGACAATGACGCCGACCAAGTCATTCAACTCGACGGCGATAATTTCTCGATTAACGAAAACGTTGTCACGCTCGACTTTGATCTCGACGATCTAACCGATGGTGTTTACGAAATCAGAATTGATTCTTCAGTCGCCGATGCGGCCGGAAATCTACTCGACGGTAACGACGATGGAACCGCTGGCGACGACTACGTATTCACCGGCGACATGCTCAACAAGTTCTATCGACTCAAGTCAGACTTCACGCTGGACGAAGGTGTATCGGTCTTCGATTTCACGACGTTCAGCTACTGGTTTGGCACGTCCGTCCCCACCGCACCAGCCTATGCCGACATGAGCGGAGATGGCGGCATCAGCGTATTTGATTTCACCTCGTTCTCCCAAAACTTTGGCGTCGGAGTTACGTATCCGGTCGCATTCGCAGCCACCGCGTTGAATATCGAACCAGATTCGATGATACCAACCGATGAGATCGAAGAATTGGTGAATCAACAGGTCGTGGCGCGACAAGCCGATTTTGAATTCCCACCGCAACTTCGACTCGATCCGCAGCTCGCTGAACTCGAGATTGAAGAAGCCGAGTCGGAAATGTTAGACGATGTACTGAACGCGATTGCAGCCGACATCGCGGACATTTGGGGATAGTCCCCTGCCGCAGGTCCATTTAAGCCCTGACGGTTTAAGGTACTTAGCGTAGCGTGAAGATTCGTGAACTAGCCCTTTCAGGGGCGCGCGCATTTTATTCGATTTGTGCCACCAAATGTTTTGTTGAACTGTCCGCGCGTTGCATAATAGTCAGGTGTCTGCCTAGTCCGCTCGCATTCACTTAAGTGCGCGTGCTTCCCGTCCGCTCCTCCACTTCTCCGAACTGCCTCTCATGTCAAAACGAACTTTTTCACGCCTCGCCGCGGAACGACGTGCGCGATCGTCGCAAGACCCTCTGTTTGGAAACACTCGAAACTCGTTGGCTGCTGGCAGCCCCCGTTCCTCAAGACGACTTGATGCTCGTCAGTGAGAACGCCACTCTCAACAGTGGACCCGTTTCGACACCTACTCCGATTCATCGCTATAGTTTTGACGGCGTTGGCGGAAACGGCACGACGTTATTTGATTCGGTCGGTGGCGCGCACGGAGTTCTGATTGAGGCAGACGGCTCCCGACTCGCAGACGGCGAATTGATTCTCGGCGGCTGCAGCTCCAATACAGCAGGCTACGGCGACCTACCAAATGGGATCGTTTCGAGCTTAACTGACTTAACCGTCGAAGGCTGGTATACGATGGACGCGGCGCTAAGCTGGGCTCGTGTATTTGACTTTGGTTCGACCCAAAGTGCGACTGCCAATCGAGAGATCACAGGACTCGGCGATACCAATGGAGGCGGCAATCAGGGATTAGATTACCTGTTGTTCTCTGCCAGTCCCGGCGGGAATATTAACGCGCAGCAATTTGAAATCCGTAATCGCGATGGCGACGCGCCGGGCGATGCACCCGGTGGACTGGGAACTAACTTAACTTCCTCACTAAACACCGAATATCACTTCGCAGCCGTCTTCGATGCCGATGGCGGAGCGGGCACTAACGCTCGCATGTCGATCTACCGCGACGGCGCTTTTGTCGCTCAAACCGACACCGCTCTGCAATTGTCCAACCTAACCGACGTCAACAACTGGCTCGGTCGGTCAAACTGGACTGGCGATGCCAACTTCCAAGGACGAATGGATGAATTTCGTCTTTACGACGCGGCTTTAGATGGAACGCAAGTAGCCGCATCGTTTGCCGCTGGCGCCGATATACTCCCGCAACCATTAACCGCCAATGATACCGACCCCGATGTCGGTGACGTCATAAGTGTCCTCGACGTGGCTGGCACTGCAACTCCGACCGGTGGTCCGTTCGTCGGCACTTCCGCTGAAGGTGCAACGATAACTGTCGCGGCAAACGGTTCTTTCACGTACGACCCGTCGAGTTTGACCTCGCTGCAAGCATTAGAAGATGGCGATTCCTTGGTCGACTCGTTCACCTATATGGTCAGCGACGGCAACGGCGAAACTGGCAACGGCGAAACTGGCAGCGGCACAGCGGCACAGCGCAAGTCATCGTGCTTGGCGCAACGCAAACGCCTCTCGCTGGCGACGACACAGCAGTGTTGGTGGCGGCCGCGTAATGGTTCGATTTAACAACGTCTTTTACAGCAGCTTCCTGCCAACAAACGGAATCCTTGTCCGTGGCCGCTTGGCTAACGACAACATCAGCATCTCCGGCAACGTACTACATGACTCGACGCTGGAAGGTGGACCTGGAAACGATCGCCTCGTCGGTGCCACCGGCGATGATCTGATACTTGGCGGAATCGGTAACGACCTGATTCTCGGCGGAGCTGGCGACAATGTGATGGACGGCGGCATCGGAAACGATCAGATAGCCGCTCGCAACGGCCGAGACATCCTCATCGGCGGTTCGGGAATTGATGCACTGCAGGGTGGCAGCGGCCGCGACATATTAGTTGGAGGTAGCGGTGCAGACCAGCTCTCAGGCGGACTTGGCAACGATATTAACATCGCTGGTGAAGCGTCTCTCGATATTGGTCAACTGCAGCAAGTTCTCGCCGAATGGTCCTCGCAAACAGCGGCAGATGCAATCGCCAACATCCAAGCTGGCGTAGGTGGACTACCAACTCTTGCTCCCGGTTCCGACGTGACGCTGGACGACGACTCGCGAGACGTTTTGTCTGATTCGTATGGCGATAATTGGTTCTTCCAGTCGCTGGCGGACCTCGACCTCTTGCGGCGCAGTACGCGCAACGCCGATACGATCGAAGTATAAATTCGGTCAACGCCGCGCTCTCACGCGGGGGCCACCAAATAGCAAAAAGAAAACGGCCTCAACAATCTAGCAACATTGCCTTTTCTCTTAATCCCCTCTTCTCTTAATCCTAATCTTTCTCTTAATCTCCCAATCATTTCCGGTCGTCATCGAGCCCCCCCGCGAGAGCGCAATCCCTCCCTCCCGCTCGCGAATTCTCACAGAGTCTCCACGGAAGCCTGCGCTCGTGCGGCGACGTTGATTGCTGCGGCTGACGCAACGGAGATTAGGATTAAGAGAAAGATTAAGAGACAAGGATGTTGCGCGAAAGAAGACACCGCCTCGAAGCGGAAGACTGATCGGCAAAATTGAGCTGCGTCCTCTTCATCTAAAGCAGACGAATTTTCACATCGCATTGACTCACGAGATTGCGCCTGACGTATGTTTTAATACTCAGAAGCGCAAATGCGCCCTCATAACCCGTACAATGTGACGAATCCGAAGAATTGCGAGCAAGCATCCATGAGTAACTCACAAGGTCGAATTGGAATCCTCACTTCTGGTGGAGATTGCCCCGGACTCAATGCCGTTATTCGTGGAGCAGTAAGAACGGCGCGACAACACGACTACGAAGTCGTTGGCTTTGTAAAAGGCTTCGAGGGATTGGTGGTCCAGTTACTTATGTTCCACTGACTCGAGCCAGCACTTCGGACATCCTCAACCTCGGCGGCACGATCCTCGGGTCGACCAATAAAGGTCGGTTCGCGGCTCGCACAGGCGTTGCCGACAAAATCGCTATCGAATCTCATCTGCTCGCAGGCGTCGAAAAGACGATTGATACGCTTGGACTCGACGGTTTAATCTGCGTCGGCGGCGATGGATCGTTGAGCATCGCACAACAGTTCTACGAATATGGACTGCCCGTCGTTGGCGTCCCGAAGACAATTGATAACGATCTTTCCGCGACTGCCTTTACCTTCGGTTTTGACAGCGCTGTTTCGTGTGCAACCGATGCACTCGACCGACTACACACTACCGCGGCCAGCCACGAACGCGTGATCGTGCTGGAAGTGATGGGACGCCACGCTGGTTGGATCGGATTACATGCTGGAATCGCTGGCGGTGCCGATGTTATTCTGATTCCCGAGATCGCCTGGACGTTTGAAGGCGTTTGCCAAAAGATTCTCGAACGCGATCGTCACGGTGAACGCTCTACGCTGGTCGTCGTTGCCGAAGGCGCCGAATTGCCGTGCGGTAATTTAGTAACCAAAGAACAAGACCAAACTGCCGCGCAAACTCGCTTGGGAGGAATCGGTGCCATCGTTGCCGATGAAATCTCGCAACGACTAGGGAAAGAAACTCGTGCCGTCGTGCTTGGGCACCTACAACGTGGCGGTGGGCCAACGACATTTGATCGGGTATTGGCAACTCAGTACGGAGCACACGCTTTCCGCCTGATCACTGAAGAACGATTCGGAGAAATGGTGTGCTACCAGCCACCCAATTTTGGCAGCGTACCCATCGCCGATACCGTCAATGAATTTTCGCGAGTGGACGTCAATGGCTCTATCGTCGTTGGGGCGAGGGGTTTTGGAGTTAGCTTTGGCGACGAACAGCCTTCCGCTCCTTTTGCTCGAAAAACAAAAGACTGGTCCGTTTCACCAGCTGTCGAAGAGAACGCCGACGAGCCAAGCCTTTGCCAGTAAAGTCTTTAGCGTCGCCAATTTAGTCGGTTGTCAGCTCCTCAGTAGCTGGCAGACCGACGCTTCTTAAAATTCATCCCCCCTACGTTATCGTTTTTACTCTCCCCATTCGGGGGTGATGTTTGACGGCAAGGTGCGTGGCGTCGTAGAATAGCGTCGTAGAATAACACCCGCAAGATTCGTCTTGCCGATCATCAAATACAACTTTATTGAGCACAACCTATTGCCGTGCTTTGTAAATTTGCACACCGATGCCCTCCCCACCCTAAGGCTGCAATAATATAGTCCCACCTCTAGCAGTCCCGCCGAACTGGAGTCAAACAACATGACACGATTGTGTCTCTCAATAGTTTTCATGGTCTCGACGACGCTTGCAGTCAGCAATATCGTTGCACCTGCAAACGCTCAAGTTCTAAAGACTGGCGATGCAGCGCCGAGTTTTGAAGGTGTTGGCAGTGACGGCGAAGAATACGACAAGGAAATAATCAAAGACGCCAAAGCGAGCGTTATCTGTTTTACGTCTATGGAATGCCCCGTCGCTCAAGCCTACGAGCCTCGGTTCGTGGAATTCAGTAATTCGTATAGAGACCGCGGCGTCAAGTTTATCGCGATCAACGTCAATAAAGACGAAACCCTGGAAGATGTAAAACGTCACGCCAAGTCCAACAAGCTCCCCTATTCTTACATTTACGACGCCAGCGGAAGTTCCGCACTCCGCTTCGGCGCTCGTGCCACGCCTCACGTGTTTGTTTTGGATGGGAAAGGTCTGGTCGTCTTTCAAGGTGCCTTTGATAACAACTGGCGCAGCAGTCCCACGAAGAAGTACGTACACGACGCAGTGGATGCTGTACTCAACGGCAAGAAACCGGATGTAACTGTCGTCCGTCCTGTTGGTTGCGTGATCCGGCCTCGCCGGCGCTAGGGACTTACTGGAATTCGTTTGGGCGAAATACGAGGGCAACGGTGCGATTGGCATTGGTCCCTTTTCATGTCGCTTCCAGCGACGTGTGGGACCAAACGGCCAATTGCTCCACCTGCCGGATGGTCAAAGCAACAGAATTCCTGGAAGGCCAGAAAATAGGGACTTTTTCTACTTTGGTGGTACGGTTCATGGCCCGAAATCTCTCGGCCGCTACTTGCCTGTTAGCACTTTGTTTGGGTTGCGGTACTCCAGTACCTAATTCTGAAGGCAATGCGAATCGCAAACCGGCAAATCAAACTGCCAGCCTGCCACCTACTCCAGAATCTGTTACTCCAGAATCTGT
>Ga0115002_10002423_pt1 | contig 24380 bp, 16 predicted proteins | sample ArcticOcean_MG_C_8_FD_89576 | JGI IMG/M metagenome (GOLD analysis project Ga0115002, IMG submission 89576) | Marine microbial communities from western Arctic Ocean - ArcticOcean_MG_CB11_86 | ecosystem: Environmental > Aquatic > Marine > Oceanic | place: Arctic Ocean: Canada Basin | collected... | reverse complement strand
TTCAACCGAACCCGAACCGGTCGAAATTGTCAAATGGATTTACGAGACCTACGCCAGCACAGACCGCAGTATCGGTTCACTCGCAAGCGAACTCAACGATCAGAAAAAACTATCCCCGAAAGGCGTTCGATGGAATGCAACTGCAATCTCTTCAATTCTAAGGAACGCGGTTTATGCTGGCGACTTTGTTTTCGGTAGCCGGTCCTACGGCAAGTTCCATCAAATCGGCAACGAGGGCAGCATCGAAAAAGCCAAAGGGACCGAACGAACGAAAGAACCCGCCGTTGTCATCCAAGACAACCACGAAGCCCTGATTGACCGACAGACGTTCGATAAGGTTCAAACCAAACTTAAGAGCCGCAGAAGCAAACGTCAGCGACCGAAGCACGGCGGCTATCTGCTTACGGGTGTCTTGCAATGCGGCCATTGCGGAAGTCGGCTCTACCGTCACGGCTCGGGGAAAAAGGCGAGCTACCAATGCAAAGGCGGGGCGAAGGGCATTTGCCAGCACTACGGCATTCCCGCCCGGCTGATCGAACCGTTCGTCGTCGATTTGCTTCAACAGCAATTCACGGAACCGAAAGCGTTGAAGAGGCTCCGACAGGAAATCATCAAGCAACTGAAACGGAACACGAAGGAAACCCCCTCAAGCCTTCGCAGCATCAAGCAGAAAATTTCCGGCCTGAATCGGAAAATCAAAAAGGGAACCGAGGCGTTATTGATGGCATCGCCCGAAGACATGATTGACGCATCGACCTTGCTGGGTGAGTGGCGGAACGAACGGGACGCCTTGGAATATCAGGTCCAAGAAATTAAGAATCCGGGCGGTGACGACCCCGACGAAATCGCCGACCGAGCAATCGAGAAAGTTCACGAATTGACGAAAAACATCGGCTGCACCGAAGTTTCAACAGCCAGGGAAGCGGTCAAATCGGTCATTGATACGATTACTTTTTGGTGGCAAGATTCGACGCAACCTAATAAACCACGGCAACTTGCAAAGGGTTTGGTGAAGTTAAATCGCGGTGCAACTTTGACAAGTGTGTTGTCAGCAGCCAAATAACAGCCGTAATGAAGTAAGTGCGTTGGGTGGCATTGAAAACGAACGCGAGGCGTTTTCGGAACGGGCTGGATTCATCGAGAAGTTTCTTAAGTGGACGTGCCTTGGCTCGTTTGGTTTGGAATGTTCGAAACCATTTGTTTGCGATGCCGATTCCGGAAACGGCAAGGAACGAAAGTTGTGCCCCGACGTTGAATAACTCAGTGGGGTTCCACAGTATTAGCGCCACGAATGCGCAGGAGAGCAATTGCACGGAAGAAATCGCACGGTAGTAATATTGCCCGACCAGGACAAAAACAATGAGCAGCGTGGCCCGTAAAACAGGGGCCCGCGTTTCGGTGAGGAAGGCGTAGCCTAAAATTCCCACCAGCAAAACGAACGTGGTTAATGTTTGTGAACCGTTCAGCAAACGGCACCCCATCCAAAGTAACCCAGCGAAAATTCCAACGTGTAAGCCAGAGATCGCCAGCAGGTGCATGGTGCCACTTTCGGCGAACGATGTTCGAAGCGATTCGGGCAACGGCAGGCGTTTTCCCAATAGCAATGTGGCGGCCACCGGGCGAAGCGGTTCGCTGAGGTTTTGGATGATGAGCTGATCGCAGCGATCTAACAGACAACTGCGAATGTAGGCTGGGCTCCAGCGGTTGGATTTTTTTTGAACCGAAAGAGCATCGGGAAATTGTATGAACAGCACGCTACGAATTTGTTGAGCCTTGTAGTAGTTGCGGAAATCGAACTCGCCCGGGTTTTTCGGTGGGAAACTTTGAACCAGCTTGCCGCAAACTTCGACGGTGTCACCCACATCGGCGTGATACAAATGCCCGGTGACATTCAGTTGTACGATTCCCGAAACGGGGACCGACCCCGAATGCGTGACCAGCGATTGGCAGTTGAGTTTGCAGTAGGAATGATCGTGCTGCGGCCAAGCGGAGATGACCGGGTCTTCCGTTTTCGAAACAATGCGGGGTTTACTTGTGAGGGTGCCGGTGACGCGAATGAGTTTTGGCGTTGTGGAAGCATACCGGTTGATGTCATTGTTTTCGGTGGCCGACCAATAAGCATGGTGCCTAAGCCCGCCCAGACTGAGGAAACACAGCAAAATCAAACCGGCTGAGTACCTGAAACGATTGTTCGACCAACAAAACCACCAGCCGACAGTCGTGCAAGTTAGTAGTACAAGCCAGCCGAGGTAGGCGGGCGCAAGCCAACGGTCGATCAGCACGCCAACTGACAGACTGACTGCTACTGAGAGAATTGGGTACGCGAAGGCCGGTTGCTGCTCAAGTTCTTCAGACGTTTGAACCTTGACGAGCACGATTGGGTCCTTTTGCCGAATGGTTTTTAGAACGCAGCAACGACGAATCAGTAGAGTTTCTTATCCCTCTACAATAACGCAGCCCGGCAGGTGAACCAACCTGCCGGGCTGAGAAAGTTTATGCTGAACCAGACGGCTTATTGAAAGACGCCCACCCAGTAGGTCGATCCGCCGTTGATCATGTAACCGAAGCCGACTTCGTCGCCGGAAAGCAAAATTCCGTAATGTGCGGGTGAATAAATCCAACCACTGACGGCGTCTTCCGGTGTTTGCGGACCGCTGTGAATGATTTCCGGCCAGGGCAAATCGGAGTGCTGGTAGTAGCCGGTTTCTGCCATCCAGACGGCGTGCTTTTGGGCGGCTAAACACAGCTTGGTGTTGAGTTTTAACTCAGAAAGCCCGTTGCGTTTCCGTTCTTCATTTGTCGATTTAAGCAGTTTAAGAATTGTGGGGTGTTTGGTAAGCCAGTCGTGCTTTCCCTTCGTTTTTGAACTCTTCACCATCTCGGCAGCGGGTGCTGTGGCTAACAGAATTAAAACCAGACTGGTGGCGATTTGAGCGCTTAATTTGTTCATGCGCAGACTTCTCCTAACAAAGTTGTCGTAAATTCATCCGTGGGACAGGTCAATTGAGCGCCAATCCTTGACTAAACCCTGCCCACATTCGCCCAAGAGCGTGAGAAGAAAGCGTTTCTCACGGCAAAACTACCCCAGCCGTAGTTGAGCGATCACTCGATTTGAAACTAGGCTAATCGCATAAACTTTCCGGATCAAGTGGCGGGGGACGTTTTTTCTGCAGGAAAGCAAAATCCACCTATTCTTATGTGTTTACTGCTCAATTTTCGATTGAATGAGCTGTAGGCCGTAGGAGAATTCAAGGCAAATATTAGATTTCCCGTATTGATTGACCCAACCTATTTCGCCTTTGTTCTGTAAATCGTCGCGTTGTCCCGGCTTTGCTGCTGCTTGAGCGAGGCGATTAATTGCTTGAGCTTTTCGGGATGAGTTTTAGCCAGATTGTTCCGTTCAAGAGGGTCATCGATTAAATGGAACAGGCGGAAGGTGCTATTTGCTTTTCGCCGTCTTTCAATAATTTTCCACGGGCCTTTTCTCAACGCGCTCTCGCCTGATGTCTTCCAATAGATTTCCCGTTCAGGCGGTTGCTTCTGGGATCGAGTTAGCAGCGGCCAAATATCTTCACCCTCCAGTTCGAGTTTGTCATCCGGTTGAATTCCAATTAAACCGGCAATTGTCGGATACCAATCTAAGATGCAAACCGGGGCGGTTACGGTTCGCGGTTTCAATGTTCCCGGCCAATTGGCGAATGCGGGCACGCGAATACCCCCTTCATGCAGATCGCCCTTCCAACCGTTCAGCGGGGCATTGTTTCCCAAATAGGGGTTGGGGGCGAACTTGCCGTTGTACTGATTTTTGGGAGAGTCCCAACTTTTTTGCCCACCGTTGTCGGATGAGTAGATGATTAAGGTGTTCGCTCTTTTTTTTGATTGATTCAGCGCAGCCACAATCTCTCCGATGCCAGCATCCATGTGAGTTAAACTGGCAGCAAACAGTTTTCGCGACTCGTCTTCAATAATGCCATCGTACATGTCCAGCCATTTGTCCGGCTCTTCCAACGGGTAATGCGGCACGCTGTAAGTGACATACAAAAAGAACGGCTGGTCGCCCGAAGTTTTGATGACGCGGACCGCCTCTTTGGTAATCAAGTCGGTCGCGTGTCCTTCTTCCTTGATGAACTTGTCGTTTCGGTGCCAGGTTTCATCACCGAATTTATAACGGTGCGTGTAAGGATCAATCTGACCGTGCAGGTAGCCGTAGGTCGATTCAAACCCATACTGCCGCGGCCCCACTTCCGGGCGTAAGCCCAAATGCCATTTCCCGCTGATCGCTGTCAGGTAACCGGCTGAGTGCAGCATGTCGGCCAATGTCACGGTATCGGGCGGCAAGGCCAGCGTACTGACGCCGCCGATTGGGCCAAGAATTCCATACCGGCTGGGTGGACGGCCAGAAATAATCGCGGCCCGCGTCGGCGAGCACGTGGTACACACATAGTGCGTTTCCAATTTCACGCCGGTTTCTGCCAGGTCGTCTAAGTTCGGTGTGATGATATTCGAATTATGGTAACCGATATCGTTAAACCCCTGGTCGTCGGGAATGATTACGATGACGTTGGGCTTCGGGTTGTCTGCTGCAAAACTTCTGCCGAGAACGGTTGTCAAAACCAATAAAGCAGCCAGCAAAATTATGCGGTTCATTTGAAACATTTTTTATGGTATCGATTCTTACTTGAGCAAGGTGAGCGGGTTCTTACGATTTTTCAGCGGGAAAGGTACGTTGCTACCTTGGCGATGAGATTCAAACACGCCGACAATCATTTCGGTCGCGGCACGAGCCGCGTAGACGCTGCAGTTCGGCAAGGCATCGTTTTCGATGGCCGAAATCAAATCGTGAATCGCGGCCATATTCCCGCCGTGCGATCCATGGTCGGCGATAATTTTTTTATCCTCATCGGTAATCGGCACCGGTTCCCATTTTTTTGCGGTTCTGCCGGGCGACCAGGAAGAGTCTCTGAGAATGTAGGCCGGTTTCCCGTAGCCCGATTGCATTTCGATAATTCCCTTCGAGCCGAAAATCATCAAGCCGAAACGCGTCGGCTGCCCTGACATTCCTCGGTGTGAGGCAAACGTGCCCGTCAGATTATTTTTGAATGTGTAAATGGCCGAAATACTGTCGGCTGCCAACGGGCCGATGCCTTCGTTGCCTGGGTAGACATCGGCGGCGACAACGGGCCGGCCTTTTTCGCGCACTTGCGAATAGCAGGTGGCGACATCGCCGGCGAAGTCTCGCATTAAGTCCAACATGTGAGTTCCTAAAACCCACAAATCTTCACCGCCGCCACGACGGCTGTCTTCCTTGCCACGCGCGCGGAATTCTAACAGGTCGCCAATTTCTCCCTTGGCGATCAACTGCTTGACTGACTTCGTGTACGGCGAATACCGGCTAGTATGTGCGATGGCCAATTTGAGATGTTTCATTTCGGTGATGCGAATAATCTCATCGGCCTGCTCAAGCGTCGGCACAAATGGCTTTTCCATGTACATGTGGCAGCCGTGCTCGGCACAGGCCAAAATGATTTCGTGATGCTGATCAATCCACCGCGGGCAAATTGCCACAATGTCGAGCTGTTCCTGCTCTAACATTTTCCGGTAGTCGGCGTAGGTATTTTTTGCTTTTGTACGTTTGGCGGCTGCAGCCAGACCGCCTGTATGTTCATCGGCAACGGCGACAATTTCTGTTTCGGGAATTTCTAGCCAGGCGGTATCCACCCCGTGGCCGTAATTTCCTTTGCCCGTTCGACCAATCACTCCGACACGATATTTTTTCGCCATGAGATGTCGCCTCCGTTGTCAGTAGGTTGTTCTGTACTCATAATTCATCATCCCAAATTGCAGTAAAATCTCAAGCCTCGCGACTTGGGCCTCAAAAATTCAGGCTCTTTTGAAGTCGTTTGAGGCAGGGAACAAGGACTAGGGTTGCCGTAATCCGAACGGTCTGCCAGAATCTACAGCGCATCCAGGGCGGATGCGCATTCTAGGACGCACCAAGAATTCAACATTGTTGAACTGGTTATACATCTAAAGGATTGGAACTCATGAGTAAAAATCTCAAACCCATGTCTCTTGCGCTGGGGCTTGCCGTTTGTGTCAGCCTTACAGGCTGTTTTAGCGGCTCTTCGGATAACAAGTCTTCTTCCAATGGCAATGGAGGAACCACAGCCGAGACCCCTGTAGTAGAAATTGAATTCCCAGAGGGTGACCCCGACGTCTCTGCTGAATTAGGCGGGCCCGGCTTTACCGGCGAAGGATGGACGACTGTCGAAGCTTATCCGCTGGGCGATACACGCGCGGTAAAAGGCGGCACCATTAGCACATCGATCCGCGATTGGCCGGGTAACCTCAGACGAATTGGGACGGCGTCGAACACTTGGCTGAACTACACAATCGGCGATTTGTGTTATCAAGGTTTAGTGACCTTGAACCCTAATACGCTCGAATACATTCCCATGCTGGCTAGCCATTGGAAAATTTCTGAAGACAAAATGACCTTCACGTTTCGGATTAACCCGAAAGCGCACTGGTCGGATGGAAAGCCCGTGGTTGCACAGGATATTGTGACGAGCTGGAAAATTCGCATGGATGAGACAATTTTGTCTCCCTCGTCATCGCTAACATACGGCAAATTGAACGAGCCGGTCGCCACGTCGAAATACATCGTCGAAGTCACGGCTAAGGACCAAAACTGGAGAAACTTTTTATACTTCGCGACAATGAGCATTCTTCCCGATCATGAAGTTGGCTCGATCACTGGTACCGAGTATCTCGACAAATTCAATTACAAATTAACTGCCGTCACCGGCCCATACAACTTGCACGAGCGAGATATCGACAAAGACAAATCAGTCGTGCTCTCGCGACGAAAGGATTTTTGGGCCAAAGATTCCAAATGGAACGAAGGCCTGTACAATTTTGACAAAATTCGATTTGTGGTTGTTCAAGACCCCGAGTTATCCTTCCAAAAAACTTGTAAAGGCGAACTTGATTTCTTTTACATTCAGAAATCGGAATGGTGGGCCAAAGATTTGCCCGAGTTGGATGCCGTGAAAAATGGCTGGCTGGTCCGGCAAAAAATATTCAACGATGCCCCCAACGGCGTGTCTGGATTTGCCATCAATATGCGTGAAGCGCCTATGGACGATGTCAATGTGAGGAAAGCTTTGCAGTGTTTGTATGACCGGAAAACTTTGATCGAGAAACTGGCCTATAACGAGTACGTGCCGACAAATTCATTTTGGCCAGGCAGTGAATATGAAAACCCCGAGAACCCGAAAGTGAGTTACGACCCAGCCCAGGCCGTGAAATTGCTGTCTGAAGCCGGCTGGAAAAAACGTGGACCAGACGGGGTGCTAGTAAAAGATGGGAAACGCCTGAGCTTAACTCTCACCTGGTACAGCCCTGCAAAAGAAAAGTTTTTAACGAGTTTCCAAGAGTCCTGCTCGAAGGCGGGAGTTGAGATCAAACTGAATCGTATCAACCCCGAAACCACTTGGAAAAATTTGATGGAACGAAAGTTCCAGATGGTTTCCATCGGCTGGGGCGGGTTGATTTTCCCGAACCCTGAAACTTCCTTAAAAAGTTCATTGGCAGACAAAAACGATAACAACAACATCACCGGATTCAAAAGCGAAGAATGCGATGAACTTTATAAAAAATACGATGTTGCTTTCTCGCAAGAAGAACGCCGCAATATTATTCGTGAGATTGACAAAATTGTGTCGAACCAGCATTCGTACGTTTTGGAATGGTATCAACCGTGCCAGCGCATCTTGTTCTGGAATAAGTTTGGCATTCCCAATTACGGCCTGCACCGCACCTTAGAGTGGGAAGATGCATTCGCCTCTTGGTGGATTGACCCTGAAAAATCCAAGGCATTGAAACAGGCTCGTCGAGAAGACACAAAACTCAGCTCGCCCCCACTGGAACTTCATTATTGGGAACAACAAAAAGCAAAGGCCGAACAAGCCAGCAACAATTGAGAAAAATGAGTGCCTTGCCCCATTGGTCAGAAAGAATTCTGAAGGTATGAGGTAAGTTCCGTACGTTAATTGAAGTCCCCGTAACCCTTCCCATTTTCGTTTCGATGGTGCATTAGCGTGACTGCATATTTTATCCGCAGGCTATTACTCATCATTCCCACGTTTTTGGGAGTGACAATGATTGCCTTTTTAATCACTAGGATGGTTCCCGGCGGCCCGCTTGAAAAGGCCATTATGGAAGCCCGCATGGGTGCAGCCGCAGAAGGCGTTTCTGCAGTCACCTCAGCGGGGTCGGAAATTCCGCAAGAAGCCTTGGATGCTTTGAAAGAAGCCTACGATCTCGACAAGCCCTGGTACCAGGCATACTTTTTGTGGCTAAAAAAACTGGTCACATTCGATATGGGAGAGTCTTACACCTATCGAGAACCGGTTTCTTCTCTCATTATTGAGCGGTTCCCCGTTAGTATCTACTTCGGATTAACGGGGTTCACGTTGGCCTACTTGGTCTCAATACCGCTGGGCATTCAGAAGGCCATCAGACACGGCTCAAAATTTGACTTCTTCACGTCCGCTGCGGTGTTTGTCGGCTACTCAATTCCTGGCTGGGCCATGGGGGCGTTGCTGTTGGTGCTGTTCGCAGGTGGCCAGTTTTTAGACTGGTTCCCCCTCGGTGGATTCCGCAGCACAGCTTACGACGAGTTGCCTGCATTAGTGAAAGACTGGGAAGACCCAGACAGCGTCGAAGATGAATATGGGACTTTCCAGTGGGAGCAAATGTCGCTTCCCGGAAAAATTGTCGATCAAGTTTACCACACGATTTTGCCTGTCTTTTGCTACATGCTTGGTTCGTTTGCTTCGTTGACCGTCTTAATGAAAAACTCATTGATGGAAAACTTAGGGCAAGACTACGTCCGCACCGCGTTTGCCAAAGGGCTCACGCCGAGGCGCGTCATCTATATACACGTATTGAGGAATTCTTTGATTCCGTTAGCAACCGGTTTAGGGCATGCCTTGGGAATTATTATGGCCGGGTCCTACCTCATCGAAGCGGTATTTAACATCAATGGTCTAGGCTTGTTGGGGTTCAAGGCCATTGTCGGGCGAGACTACACCATTGTGATGGGCATTTTGTCGATCAATATTATGCTGACGCTGATTGGAAATATCCTTTCTGATATTTTGTACGCGGTGATCGATCCGCGAATTCGATTTCAATAAAAATGGTAATTGGTTGTGAGTGAAGGTAACGAGTTAGATCACGAATCGGTGTCGCCATTACGCCTCAAGCTTAGGCGATTCTGTCGGATGCGGCGTGGGTTCTACAGTTTTCTGCTGTTGTGTGGGGCTTATGTTCTCTCCTTCTGTTTGCCTTTCATTATGAGCGACCGCGCTTTAGTCGTTAATTACGATGGGTCGTATTATTTCCCTTCAGCACGCTCGTGTTTCTACGAAACATTCGGTTATTTCGAACGCCTTGGTTTTTTTCAGGACTACGTCTATCCCCCTGAAACGTTCGGCCAAGAATCCGTTTCTGTGATGACAGACTACCGCAAATTACAACAGCAGTATGAGAGAACCGAATCCGAAAACTTCGTCATCATGCCTTGGATACCTTACAGCCCCTACGAACAATTTTTAACCGACGCCGGCAACCCGCCCAATGCTCCCAGCAATCAGCATTATCTCGGTACCGATGACCGTGGTCGCGACGTTCTTGTACGTCTGGCTTACGGGTTTCGCATCTCAATTTCGTTCTCGCTTATGGTCACCTTCATCGCCTACACGTTCGGAATTTTTGTCGGAGCAACGCTGGGCTTCTTCGGACAATGGGTCGATTTAATCGGCCAACGTTTTGTGGAAATTTGGGGGGCCATTCCGTTCCTGTATACGGTCATCATCATGTCGGCATTACTTGAGCCCAGCTTTCTGTTGCTGGTCTCTATACTTTCGGCCTTCGGCTGGTTGGCGATTACCTATTATATTCGTGGTGAGTTTTATCGCGAAAAGGCCAAAGACTACGTGGCGGCAGCAATTGCCACTGGCGAAAGTAATTTTGTCATTATGGTGAAGCACATTCTTCCCAATGCACTCACACCAATTATTGCCTTCGCACCGTTTGCAATTGTCGCCAATATCTTGACGTTGGTTGCTCTCGACTTTCTGGGGTTTGGCTTACCAGCACCGACACCCAGTTGGGGTGAATTAATCGGACAAGGAAAAGCCAACATCAGAGATTGGCATCTTGTCGTGTTCCCTTTGGCTGTCATGTTTGTCACGTTGCAGCTGGTTGTATTTATCGGCGAAGCAGTGCGTGAAGCGTTTGATCCTAAAGTGTTTAGTAGGCTGAGATGATGGCGACTACGGAAGCAACAACCCAATCAGGTAAAAACAAAGACGCCGAGCCGCTGTTGCGCGTGCGCGATTTGAAAGTGCAGTTCAAGGTGGAAGGCGGAATCGCCGAGGCGGTTGGCGGCGTGTCGTTTAACCTGTACCCCAACGAAGTGCTTGGGATTGTCGGGGAGTCGGGTTCTGGGAAGACAGTGACTTCGTTGGCCATTATGAAGCTCATTCCCGACCCGCCAGGAAAAATTGCCGGCGGGCAGATTTTGTACGGCGAGCAAGATATCGCTCAAACCTCTTACGAAGACATGCGCGCCATTCGGGGCAATGAAATCGCCATGATTTTCCAAGAGCCTATGACCGCCTTGAACCCGGTCTTCACCATCGGCATGCAAGTGATGGAAACGGTGCTGACTCACGAAAAGATACCGAAAAAGGAAGCCTTCGAGCGGGCTGTCGGCATGTTGGAAGCAGTGGGAATTCCTGATGCCAGAATCCGCATGAAAGATTACCCCCATCAGTTTTCCGGAGGCATGCGACAGCGAGTGATGATTGCCTTGGCGCTGGCCTGTCATCCGAAAATTTTAATTGCCGATGAACCGACGACGGCTCTGGATGTGACTACGCAGGCCCAGATTCTCGATTTGATGCTGGACCTGAAAGACAAACACAACGCGGCATCGATCATTTTAATCACCCACGACTTAGCCGTTGTCGCTGAAACGTGCGACCGCGTGATTGTGATGTACGGTGGAAAAGTTCAAGAGGTCGGCACCGTCGAGCAAATCTTTAACGACCCGCAGCACCCTTATACCAAAGGTCTATTGGGTTCGTTGCCGACAACGGCGAAGAAAAAGCAGGACCGGCTTTACACCATTCCGGGAAATGTCCCCTCGATCATGGAGATGCCGACCGGCTGCAAGTTTTGCACGCGGTGTAGTGAAGTTCTAGACCGTTGCAAAACAGAAGAACCTGAATTGACCACGTTCGATGAAAATCATTTGGTGCGTTGTCATCTGATGGAGAAAGCCACGAAGTGAGTGAACCGTTACTGGAAGTTAAGAACTTGAAAATACGCTTCCCAATTTGGGGAGGCGTGCTACGGCATAAAGTAGCCGAAGTTCGAGCCGTTGACGGTATTTCATTCACCATTGAAAAAGGTGAAACGCTGGGACTGGTGGGTGAGTCAGGGTGTGGAAAAACAACAACCGCAAAGGCCATTTGTAACATCTTAAAAGAGACGGCACCCGGGGTGATTGAAGAAGGCGAGATTATCTTTCACACCGAAACCGGCCCAATCGACTTATTGAAACTCAGCCGATCAGAAATGCGGCCCGTGCGCAAACAAATTCAAATGATCTTTCAAGATCCGTTCTCTTCACTGAACCCGCGAATGACGGTCGGCGAGATTATTGACCGTCCATTAAAAATTCATACCGATTTAGATCGTAAGGCTCGTAAAACGAAAGTAGCCTCGCTGCTGGACAGGGTCGGCCTGCAATCTGAGTATGCGCTGCGGTATCCACACGAGTTTTCGGGTGGACAACGACAACGGATTGGAATTGCCCGGGCACTGGTTGTGCAACCGAAGTTAATCATTGCTGACGAACCAGTTTCAGCGCTCGACGTTTCGGTGCAGAGCCAAGTCGTGAATTTACTGCAGGATTTACAAGATGAATTTAATTTAACCTATCTGTTTGTCGCGCACGATTTGTCGATTGTTTATCATATCAGTGACCGCATCGCTGTGATGTATTTAGGCGATTTGATAGAAGCGGGTGAAGCGGAGCAGGTTTATCACCAACCGGCCCACCCCTATACGCGGGCACTGCTTTCCGCGGTTCCGCAGCCTGTTCCTAATCGTGACCGGAAAGATCGTATTAAGCTTGAGGGTGAAATCCCTTCGCCTTTAAATAAGCCCACCGGTTGTAGTTTTCATCCACGCTGTCCGATTGCAGAGGCAGCGTGCTCACAGCAGGTTCCCGTTTTAGATGAACGCGATTCAGGCCACTGGGCCGCCTGTCCGCTAAGCTAACTTCTCGATTCCGTTAGCAGCGACTAGTTTTTTCTCCCATTCGGTCAACTGTTCGTTGATTTGATCGATGGTCAAACGGTCGAGGTGCTTCTCGCCAAACCTCACTGTGTAATACAGTTCGACCAGTTCTTCTGGAAGCTGCGCGACAGAACTTTCGGACCAGTCGTTGCACAGGCCAGTGTGAACCTGTTGGGCAAATTCGCGTTGAGTTTGGGGAAACTCTTTGTTGAAACCATGTTCGGAAACAATTTTCTTAAATCGTTCGTAAAACTCAACCCGCTTGCCAGCCCGCGCCTGTGCACTTTTTTGAATCTTTCCGCGAAGTAACCTTAACATGCGAATTAGTTTTTTGGTTCCCCAGACTAACAAAAACGAGAACAACAGAACTGATGAAACAAAAATGGCTCCATCAATACTCAACAGACGCTTGGGTGAAGTTAAAAATTCGATTACATACTTTGCAGGTTTTCCCAGGGGACCAAGAGTTTTTTCGATCTTCGACCTCGATTCCTGAAGAGACTCGCGCAGCGGTTCGTAGATTTCATTTTGTTGTTGGCGATAATTGATTGTGACGACATAACTTGACCAAAACTTAGTGAGTGCATCTTTAAGTTGCTGCCACGACCGGATGTTCGGTGCCATGCTTTCCACACTCTCTGAACGTTCCCCAGCCGGGGTCGCGTCTAGCAAAACCCAACTGTCATCAATGAATGCTTCCACCCACGTATGAGCGTGCCGTTGTTGCACGTGGTAGGCCCCCGTTAAAATACTCTTGTCTCCGCCTTTAAATCCACTGACAACGCGAGAAGGAATATCAACGGCCCGTAGCATCATCGCCAACGTCGAGGCATAATATTCGCAATGTCCCGTTTTTCGATTGAACAGAAAATCTTCAATCGGGTCGATTGAGGCATCTTGGATTGAAAGGTTCAAACTGTAAGAGAATTCGCCGGAATCACGCAGGTAAGATTCCAATTTGCGAGCCTGATCGATTCGTGCAATCGTTTGGTTTTCCTCAGAAGAATCGACTTTCGATTTGGAAAACTCGGTGAGGCGTTGTAAATTTCCAGGAATTTCTAGGCACTCTTTCAAGTACCCCGTCCGTAGGTAAACGGCAAGCTCTGTGTTGGTTACCGGCTGTTCCAGCGGTGAATTCTGTGCACGGCTGAGTTTTGGAGTGAAGGCCTGGTAGCTAAATGGTTCTCGACGAGGACGCGCCCTTTTATGATCGGTGATAATGACACCGGACAAGATATTTCGGAAGAAGTGAATGTTCGGTTCTTCCGCTCGGCAACCGAGGATGGGGTGCAGGCCGAATAAAAAGCGTGTGCCGATCGGTTCCAAACGTATTTCCTGCCGGATCACATTCCGTCCCACCTGAGTGGGAAGTCGCGGTGAACCTCGATAAAAACGGCCAGCCGACCAACGACCGTTTTGATAAGTTTTTAATACCGACCCTCGGAAAACAGGCTCACCGGAATAACCCATCTGGGCTGCATGCTGTTCGACATCCAGCTCTTCGCCAGTGAGATGATCGAACAGGCGAATTTCTAAAACGGGTTCGGTACTTTCTAGAATTTCACCGAATTCGCCGAGAGTCACCTGCTCGGTAAAACCGGTGAGTGAAGCATGCCGTGCAAGCGGGGCATCATCATCATCGTTGAGAAAATTCCGATTCCCAATCCACAGTCTGGGAATTAGCAGAAAGAACATCAACCCGATGAGAATTGAAATGGTGGCGATGCTGATGGTCCCGGTGGCGAACCGTAAAGTGGCCCATTTCTTGCCCGGGTCGGTTTGCATCGACCCCCGAGCCATACTGGGGATTCTGACTGAGTGAAATTCAACCGCGTGCTTCTGACCCTCGGTAGTGGCAGTGTCTTGAAAGCTAAAACCGATATTTTGTTGTAACACCGACGCACGAAGTCCGTGTAGTCTCAGGATCGAATCGACGGCATAAAACTTTCGGTTGGCGGTTTCAGCTCGATAGAACGAAAACAACGATAGTGTCCAAATACCGAAGAAGACATAGCAGGTTAAAAACATGCCGTACCAGCCTGCACTTGTCAGCACCGAACCGACGGCCACTTGCAGTAAACCCAACGCAATCATCCACCAGTAACCTGCAGCATCTTTTTTCTGGAACAATACCACCCAGGTTAGATAGACCAACAGGTGGGCACCTGACAGTAGGCGGGCTTCGATTCCGCCGGTAAATAATTCATTCCCGGCAAAGATGAAGGCTGCAAGACCCAGCAGGTTGGCCAGCACGACCGGAATTCGCAGCACTTTCCAATGCTCGTTGAAAAAGAACGCCAACGCTGCCAGCGGAATTGAAATTGCGGGCAGCAGTGCACCCTCAGCATAAGCCAGCATGCAGCCAGCCAATGCTGTGAGTACATAAATGCTCACCCGAAATAACAACGTCAGATCCAAGTGTTTCTCTTTCCTGCTGGTTGTAAAGGTTGTTTGAGTTAATCGAACTGAATGTAAGACGACAAGTTGTCGTGGCTGGTTTCCAATAAAAATGAATGACCCGTCAAATTGATCGCCTGGGTGATTTTCTGCTGTGCTGAATTTGGTTCCGAGATCTCAGCAAGGTTGCGTGTGGTGATGAACAAGGACTTAGCCTTCAACGAGTTTTGATTTTTCAGGTGGTCCAACTGTAGATCTAATCCGCTGCAGGGCCCTGCCTTAACGACCGCCAATAAATCCATCAATGAATTCATGTTGATCGGCGATGCTTGGCCTTCCCACTGGCGGTCCCGTTTTCCGACAGCCAGCAGAGTAATTTTTGACTCGTTGCTGCTCCTGAAATGAGCCAACCCGACGGTTGCAGCAAAGCTAACTGCTAACTCGACTCGTTCGAGATCGTCCTCGGACGGTTTTTGCGGAATCCACAAGTCGAGATAAAGTGTCAGGTCGTGGTCTCGACTTTGATGGTATTCTCGAACCATCAATTCGTTGCGCCGAGCCGATGTTCGCCAGTGAATGGCACGTGGGTTGTCTCCGCCTCGGAATTCACGCAGGCTATGAACCTCATCGTCAAACATGCCTCGCGACGTTTTTTGTTGTTCCGCCAACTCGGTGGCGGCGAAATTTTTCTGATTCCATTTTGAAGTCAGGTACCCTATTTTCGGGTGCACCAGCAATGAATCTTGCGCCTCAAATAACAGGCCCCGCTCGCCGATTCCCAAGGGAAAACGAGTCGAAAGGTTTAACGGGCCGAAATGATATCGACCGCGTTGCATCAATCGTAACTGATAATGCCCAACGCGTTTGTCCCGGGCGGGAATGTGGTCAAACACCACACTGGCTTCCAGGTTTTCTTGATCGTTGTGAATAAAATCGCCTAAAACCATCAACCACGACGAAAACCAGAATTTATGATTCGACAGCGTCAATTCGACTGAAAAGATTTCACCCGCCGAAATACGTTCGGGAATTTTACGACTAGCCTGCGTGCGCCGTAACATGGTAAACATCAACCAGCCGTTAGTCACAAACGGCCCGGCCATCATGGCGAATACCAGCATAAGTAAATTTGAACGACCAATCATCGCCCCCACGAACAAGACCGTCATGATCAGTAAATAAAAGAAACCCGCACGCGGCAGCGAGACGCGATGGCGGTTTAACTTTCGATATTTTTGTTTCGAAAGTGAAGGAAAATAGCTCACCAGAATTTGCTTGGTGCCCCAAAGCGATAACAGAGCCCCCGCCGAAAACAACAATAACCAAGAAGGGTTTTGGGTTAAATCAGCGATGGCCTTGAATTTCAGATAAACAAAAATGACCGCCCATCCGCAAATCGTTGACAGCAAACCCGGCAGCGAGATTGAGCGTGATGGGTTAATTAGTGGATTACCTGAAGACATGCAGACAGCTTCCTAAGAAATGTTCAAAACCTCAACAGTCATTCTAACAAACCAAACCGATAACATCGATTTATTTCAGGCAAGAAAGCCCTTCTTCTTTTCGTAATACGTTCAAGGAACTCCAAGCGTGGGATTCGAGTTTTAGAAACTTGACAAGCTGCGAAGAAGTACAATTTAACCAGGTCGAAGCGGATTTCACATCGCCTCGAAAATACATCACGGCATTGAACGCCTCGGCCAATAATGCTGGAAAATCGCAGTGGGACGGGTTGACCGAAATTTTCTCGCCTCGGCAGCGGGATTTCCACAAATCACTTGGTGGCTGGCACTCATCGAATTCCGCACGTACCGATAACGCCAGTTGAATCCGCAGGCGAAATATTGCATTTTTTTTATTGGTTTCTGGGCTACGGCTTTCGTTCGATTCGGCCCGAACGGAACTTGGTTTATGAAGCACAACCACACCGGTTTCCACTTTGTTCCTGCGTTGTCCGCCCGGCCCGGACCGCCGCACCCGGCTGAGTTTACATTCTCTCAGCAGTAAATCGTCCGGCAAGCAGGCAGGGTGTGCAAAAGATTTCATACTTAATAACAGACGCTCAACGGGAAACAATCGGGCAACGCGGGAACAACATTTAACAGAATGCCAATTTCACCAAATGCCCGATGGCAATTGGTTTTGATGGTATGGTAGACTGTACTGCAGCGGCGGAAAACCAACTCTTTGAACTTCTGGAGTATATTATGCGGAAACTTAGAGCAAGCTTATTGCTCTCAATTCTTGTTCTTGTCGTGGGGTGTTCTCAATCGGTCGATCCCAAAAGCGACGAAACCGCGAAGTGGGTTTTAACCCAAGGCGGGACACTGTGGGTTCACGGTAGCCAGCTTGAAATTGTGTCGGCTAAAAAACTGCCCGACCATCCATTCGCCTTTCGCCGAATAGACTTAAACGACACCGAAATTGCTGATGACGATTTGACCGAAATCAACAGCCTCACCAGCTTAGAATATCTAGGCCTGCACGGCACTGAAATCACCGACACCGGAGTTGAATCGCTGACGACTCACCACCAGCTTCAAGAGTTGGAACTCTCTTACACGCAAATCACTGATGCCGGGCTCGTCAAACTTTCGACACTGCCCAACCTCGGCAAGCTGTTTGTTTATCACACAGCCATCACGCCAGCAGGCATCGAAAAGTTCAAAGAACTCGCTCCCAACTGCCAACTTTTTTCCGATTAGAATCGCCAACACTTCTAAGCCGACGACTTGTCGTCGTAATAAACTCAAGCCTTTTCAGGCGAATTCAAATAAGTCTTCGCAATCTTGCAGGCAACAGTCCCGATGCCGTAATAGCCAACCGAAATTTCTGCCACGTGCGTTAAAATGTCGTAGGCTTTCCAGCGGTTCCAACCGTAGTCCGATTCCATCCACAAAATTAAGTACGACATCGCCTGGGCAATCGAACGTTCCATCGGGCTGCCTGAAACGATCGCCATAATTTCTGTGGGCGATTCAATTCGCGGCCAAGGAATCGATTTGCCTTTGACCAAGTTCACCGTCACAACTGATTCCGAAGGCATCTCCAAACCGGTCGCCGACAGTTCGCCGTGCCCCATCGCCGCATGGGCATCGCCTAAAAACAGGTATCCGCCTTCAACCAGCACCGGCAGGTACACGGTGTTGCCCGGGCAGGTTTCAACAATATCCATGTTCCCGCCCCAAGCACCCGCGGGCGCTGTGGTGGCCACCCCCCACGACGGAGCCGTCCCAATACAACCCAGCATCGGCTGATAGGGAATTTTGATGTCGTCACTCCAATGAATGACATCATCTTCAATTTTGCAAACCCGCGTGCCGTGGGGCACATCGGTCCCCAACCATTCACACATCTGATGCGGGTCGGAAGTCCGCGTGGCACACTGGCCAATACTGGGGCGAATTTCTTCAATCTTTACTGCTAGGTGGTCGCCCGGCTGTGCCCCTTCAATCCAAATTGGCCCGGTCACCGGGTTGCCCATCGGCATCTTCTTCTTATCGCGGCGATCATCGACAGTTCGAATCTGTCCAGAAAGGGCATCTTCCGCATCAACTTGAATCGTCTCCCCCGACTCAATTCTCAACCGCGGTTCAAGATGACGAGTAAATTCATAATTCAACGGCGTATTATCAGTCAAACGTTTCACGGCGAGCCTCTTTGGGGAATTAAGATTGTTCGGTATTTGTTAAGCAACATCGTACACCGAATTTTTCCGGATGGATAGTTTTGGGTATGACCAAATCCTAATTTCGAATGACCAATGAAATTGGATCGATATTGGATTTCATGCGTGCGTGACTGTTAATCGAATTCCTTGCGGAAGTGTTACTCTGACGCCTTGCTTGACCGGTTGACTTAAGCTTTGGTATCTATTTGCTGAAGCTTAAATCAACCCGTGTGTATGCATTTGTTGGGGGGCTCTTATTTGTAGTTCTTGATTACGAACCGATCACTCTCCTCTGGGGTAAGTTCAGAGATATCCTGCGACTCCTTGTCGAAGCGGAGGTTGAGATACGGAGACGGAAGAAGCTTCGGGACTCTGATGTAGACACGAACGATGAGACTCTCTCCTTCGTCTTGAAGTACCTTGATGCTCAGTTCATGATCTGTTGGAAAGCAACGCAGGTAGGCTTGGGTGATTGTCCCTTCCATCTCGATCATTTGTTCCGCTCCCAACTAGGTTTACCGTGCACAAGATGAAAGATAACGTACCACAGGCAGAGATGAAGTTCCAGTGCTAACCTATGTACACGGAAGAGTTTGAATTCAAACAGTATCGGGGAAATTGACGAAACTCAAGCTGATGAAAAACTGAATCGGTTTTGATCTGGGTACAGCCGCGATATGATATTGGACATTCTAATCACGTTCAGAATGACAACTCCGCTCGCCACTGAGGAACTACGACCATGATCATCGACGTCCACAGCCATGCCTGGAAATTTCCCGAACATTTCTCCGACGAGTTTCGTCGGCAGGCAAGCGCTCGGGCGAAGGCCGATGAAGAACTCGACTTGTCAATTCGATTTGAAGATTATCAGAACTTGGTTCCCGAAAACGAAACTGTAAAAACCGTGGTCTTCGGTGGAAAGGCAAAGCTTAGCGGGCTGTGGGTCGATGACAGTTACGTGGCCGAGTACGTGCAACAATGCCCAGAAAAACTCATTGGGTTTCTGTCAGTCGACCCCACACAGGACGGCTGGGAACGCGAAATGGAAGAGGGACATACCGGCCTGGGCTTGCGGGGCATCAAATTACTTCCCATGTACGCGGGCTTTCGCCCCGATGACGACCGGCTGAACCGGCTGTGGAACTATGCCACGAAACACCAGTTGCCCGTGTTATTGCACACGGGAACCACGTTCATTGCCCAGGCCCCGTTGGAATGTACGCTGCCTCGGCACATTGACCCAGTGGCGACGAAGTTTCCCGATGTCAAAATTATATTGGCCCATTTGGGGCACCCTTATGAAGGGGAATGCGTGGTCACAATTCGCAAACATGCCAACGTGTACGCCGATGTCAGCGCGCTGCACTACCGACCGTTTCAACTGTATCACAGTTTAATGCTGGTCCAAGAATACGGCGTGTGGGATAAGGTTTTGTTCGGCACCGACTACCCTTTCACCAACGTGACCGCCACGCTCGACGGACTGCGCTCGCTCAACAACATGCTGGAAGGCACTAACCTGCCCCGGCTGAACGAGCAGGCCATCGAAGAAATGATTTACCGCGACAGTTGCCCGCTATTGGGTTTGTAGAAGCAATCCTAAAACGACAACAGCGTTGGGTGGCAGGGTCAGACCAACGGGATGGCCCTGATGGGTGGCGTAGGACCAGGGCCATCACTTCGTTCTGACCCTGCCACCCGACGCTGCGCAACCGAATTCACAGGCCAATTACAAAAAACACCTGAAGAGATGCCATCGGGAACCGGGTTGGTTATACTCGGCGGAACTCTTACACCAAAAGATTCGCCCCTCATATTTGACTCGGAGCCACCGATGACCGTGCGACAGTTTTTGTGCCTGCTTTATATTTCAGTGCTGCTTCTTCCTCAAACCGTTTTCGCTCAGGCTGACATTGACGAAGAAGATTTCCCTCCCGGCGTCTTCGCCCGATACACGGCTGGTGGAAAGACGGTCGAACGAATCGACCCGGACATTGCATTCTCTTGGGACGGCTTCGCCCCCGATGAACGTTTACCAGCCGGGCCATTTGAAGCCCATTGGTCCAGCACGCTACTGGTGAAGCAGGAAGGCAACTACTTACTGTCGGCATTCGTGCAAGGCGATGTCACAGTAACCCTTGATGGAAAAACCGTTTTGTCTTCATCGAAAAAAACACCCGGCTGGGTCATCGGAAAACCGTTTGAACTCAACTTCGGCGATATCCCGGTCGAGGTTACCTTCAAGAAGTCAGCCCCCGCTGCAAGAGTTCAACTGTTCTGGTCTTCCGATAAGTTTTCGTTAGAACCCATCCCCGCGAATTTGTTCTTCCGTGAAGAGGGCAACCCGCAACTCAAAAAAATCGCCCGCGGGAAATCCTTGTTCAACGGACACCGCTGTGCCCGTTGCCACGTTCGGCAGAACGCGAACTCCGACTTACCGGCCCCCGATTTAAGCTATGCCCAATCGGGCCTGTCTGCCGACTGGCTCATCGCGCGATTGACCAACCCAAAAAGTACCTCCGCCCATTCGCTAATGCCCGGGTTTGGTTTTTCGGATTCAGAAGCCAAATCGATTGCCGCGTTTTTGTTGATGAACTCTCAACAGGCCAAACTCATAAAACCCAAGAAACCAGCTGCCCCTAAAAAAGGTGCGAAACCATTGACCCGCGAACAAGAGACCGAACGTGGGCTGGTGCTATTGCAATCGATCGGCTGCCTGGGTTGTCACAAAGTCGGCAAGACAGGAAACGAAACGGCTTACAGCGGGGGCGATTTATCGAACATCGGCAGAAAACGTTCCGTCGATTGGTTGGTCACCTGGTTACAAAATCCGAAGTCGTTAAACGCCGACCACCGAATGCCCGTCATCCGATTAAACGACACCGAACGCAGACAACTGGCGTTCGCATTGGCCTCTTTGAAATCGTTACCCAAAGTCAAATCGACCGGCGGCGACCTCGATCTGTTCGACAATTCGCTCATTAACGCAGGCCGTAAACTGGTCCAATCGGCCCGCTGCGCAGCGTGCCACCGTATTCCTGGTGTCAAAGCGAATTTGAAAGGTGTTCCCGATCTTTCAAAACCGGTCGCCAATTTTGCGAACTCCTGCTTGAACGAACAGCCCAACCGAGCCAAGTTTCGCCCGGCCTATAAATCGATTGACCGCGCAGCCGTAGCAGCCTACGTGACGGCGTACTCCGGAAGATTTGCACCCAGCAGTCCATTCGCGCTGGGCCAACATGCCCTCGAACGCAACAACTGTTTGGCTTGCCACGAGCGCGATCAATCGTTGGGAAACAAAGCCATTGCCGGCAAAGTGGCGAACCAGGTCGAGCAACTTCGCGGGAAAAGCCAAGGCTTGATTCCCCCCGCACTGACGGCTGTCGGCGATAAACTTCTCGACTCAGTCTTACGCGAATCCGTCCGCGGCGACCAACGCAAAATTCGTATGCCTTGGCTGTTGGTTCGTATGCCTAAGTTCCATCACTCTGAACAAGTCACCTCCGATTTAATGAAATACTTAATTGCCCACGATCGCATTCCTGCTGGTTCTCCGGAGACCATTCACCTCAATACCGTGGCAGAACCCGACTCTGTCAATCCGCAAATGCTGATCGCCGGGCACACACTGGTCGGTGCACGCGGCTGGAGTTGCATCGCCTGTCATGAAGCCGGGTCATATGTGCCGAAAAATGTAGCCTTAGGAACTCACGGCTCAAATTTATTAATGATGGGCCAGCGTCTGCGGAAAGAGTATTTCATGCGTTGGTGCCGGGCACCGTTGCGAATTGTTCCCGGCATGGAGATGCCCTCGTATGTAAAAGCCGTTCCAGGAATATTGGGCAACCAATCAGAGGCCCAACTGAACGCGGTGTGGTATTCGCTGAACGATTCAAAATTCACCGTGCCGACCAACCCGTCGGTTGTCGAACAACTTTGGGCGGTGAAATCGGGCCAACCGGCACGCGTGGTCCGCGACGTGTTTACGAATTTAGAAGAAAATGGCGGCGGGGCCATCTCGCGGTCGATGGCCATCGGGCTCGAAAATGGACACAACCTGTTATTCGATTTCGACTCGGCTTCCATCAGCCAGTGGACCCTCGGCGACTTGGCCCGGCAACGAACCCAAGGCAAAAGCTGGTACTGGGACATGGCCGGGGTTGCCATCATCTCGGGTGTTACACCGGGACCCGACTTGGTCCTTAGGAACATGAAGAAGCAGGGTGATACAGCGATAAAACCGATCAGCGAACATGGCCGGGTCGCCGTGTTAAAATCTTACCGGAAGCAAAATCTTGGCTTGGAATTCAACTACACGGTTCGCTTTGAAGTAGGCGGTCAGCTGAAAACTGTTTCCATCACTGAAAGTATTCAACCCTCTCCGCCTGCTCGGTCGAACCATCAAAGTGCTTGGCTACGGAAAATTTCCGCGGAAAATATTCCGACAGGTTTCCAACTGTTAGCTGCCCGACCGATTCCCAAAACCACGTTTGGATCGCCTCGAATCGACAGCGTCAGCGCCGGCAACGCTGATTGGAAATCCTTCCCTGATTTACCCGGCCGCGAGTTTCAACCTGTGCAAACGGTTTCGAAAACGTCTGCATCGATTCTGTTGATCTATTCGTGCCAACTTCAGTCCGAAAAATCGCAACTCGTTCCGGTGAAGCCCAATGTTGAACCGAAGATGAACGAAATTTATTCTGCCCCCGGTTTTGATGGCGTGAAATTGCCGTTCACCGAGTCGATTATGCCGACGGCATTTACCTGGTTGAAAGATGGCACACTTGCATTTACCTCGCTGAAAGGCCACGTCTATTTGGCCCGCGATACCAACGGTGACGGCATTGAAGACCAATTAACGTTATTCGAAGAAGGCCTATCGGCTCCGTTTGGAATTATCGCCGATGGTGATGATTTGATCGTTTCACACAAACCTGAAGTCATCCGATTAACCGACACAGACGGCGATGGCCGGGCCGATGTGAGGCAAATTGTCGCCGATGGTTGGGGCTTCAACGACAACTACCACGACTGGGCGACCGGCATCGTCCGCGATTCTCAGAACAACTTATATATTGGGCTAGGCAGCGATTACGCCCAGCCGAAACGACCGCGAGACCAAATTCGCTGGCGCGGTAAGATTCTGAAAATCTCACCCGATGGAAACGTCGTTCCGGTCGGTCATGATTTTCGCTATCCGGTGGGCATTGCCATTGATGCCCAGGACCGCATTTTTATCAGCGACCAACAGGGCGTGCAAAACTGTTTCAACGAAATTAATTACTTAATCCCCGGCGAATACTACGGCGTTCCCAGTCAGGAAGAGCTTGCGAAAAACTATCCCGGATTGCCTGCCACCGTTCAGGTGCCTCATCCTTGGACGCGTAGTGTGAACGGCCTGTTCTTCCTGAACCAGGGCGATAAAGAACTCCTCGGACTGGCCGGGCATGGAATTGGTTGTGAGTTCAACGGAAAATTGCTGATCCGCTACACCACCGAAGAGGTCAACGGCAAATTGCAAGGGGCAACCTACCAACTGACCAAACCCGATTTCCCCCAACCCGACAACAATTTTCTCGGGCCAATTTGCGGTGCCGTTAGCCCAAGCGGAAAGATTTATGTCGGCAGTATCTATGACAGCGGCTGGCTGGGTGGACGCAACACGGGTGAAATTGTGCAACTGAAACCGAACGGAAAACTGCCCAATGGTATTCGTGAATTGAAGGCGACGGCAGACGGTTTCCAACTGGTATTCTTTCGGAAAATCCACGCGAAAAAAGCGATGGAGACCGACGACTATTCTATCTCAGGTTACACCCGCGTATACGGGGGCGGGTATGCGACCGCCGATTCGGGACGCCACAAAGTGAACGTAAAATCGGTTGATGTGTCTGCCGACGGCAAAATCGTGAACTTGCACGTTGATGGCTTA
>Ga0115002_10002417_pt1 | contig 24413 bp, 22 predicted proteins | sample ArcticOcean_MG_C_8_FD_89576 | JGI IMG/M metagenome (GOLD analysis project Ga0115002, IMG submission 89576) | Marine microbial communities from western Arctic Ocean - ArcticOcean_MG_CB11_86 | ecosystem: Environmental > Aquatic > Marine > Oceanic | place: Arctic Ocean: Canada Basin | collected... | reverse complement strand
TTGAAGAGAAAAGCGCCAGACAACAATCCGAAAATTTCGGCTTGGCGCAACAAACGACCAGCCAAACGAATATTTTCGGCAGCCCAGCAGCCAACCGGGCACGAAGCAGATAAAATCGCCAGACAACAACCCAAAAATTTCGGCTTGGCGCAACAAACGACCAGCCAAACGAATATTTTCGGCAGCCCAGCAGCCAACCGGGCACGAAGCAGATAAAAGCGCCAGACAACAATCCAAAAATTTCGGCTTGGCGCAACAAACGACCAGCCAAACGAATATTTTCGGCAGCTTGCCAACCAACCGGGCACGAAGCAGATAAAATCGCCAGACAACAATCCGAAAATTTCGGCTTGGCGCAACAAACCAGTGGGCGATAAGGGACTCGAACCCCCGACATCTTCGGTGTAAACGAAGCGCTCTAGCCAACTGAGCTAATCGCCCTTCCACTGCGGAAGTATGAAAGGGTAGCTAATTTGCACGGGGGATGTCAATTGGCAGATTGGAACCGACGACCGGTATTGGTGCGTTACCGCTTGCGGTTTCGCCGTGAAGCCGTAAGTTGCGAGGCAGGGAATCTGCTATTGAATGGTCTGAGGTGCTAATTTGCTTGAGCTGCTAGTGGCTGGTGTTCTGACGGTGCATTTATTGGCGATGAATGTGGCCTGTGGCGGGCCGTTGCTCTGTATTTGGCTGTCGAGCGGTGAGCGAAATAGCAAGCATTCTAAAGCGAATGTTGGGCATTCGCTTGCTTGGCTATCAATTTGCGCGTATCTCATCGGACTGCTCACCGGCGGCGGCTTACTATTGTTGCCGCTAGCGGACGAGTTACGCGGCGCGATGGGTCGTTTTCCAGCCAGGGCATACTGGTTTGCCGGGGCGGAACTTCTGTTTTCGGCTCTCTGTTTGTGGGTTTATGCCCGGCTTTGGGGGCGTCGACACCGGTGGCGCTGGGTGCACGCGCTCGTCGCGTTGGTGGCAGTGACGAACTTGCTCTACCACTTTCCGCCGTTGATGGTCGTGCTCGGTAAGTTAGCAAGGGATCCTGCTTGGACCGTCGAGGCGGTTATCGATCGACCACTTTTCCTCAAGCTCATGGTTCGCCCCGAAGTGCTTTCGCTTTCCCTGCACTTTGGCCTGGCTTCGTTCGCTGTGGCAGCCATGGCGGTGCTTGCCGTGATCGCCCGAAAAGAATTCACCGATTCGCAACAGAAATCGTGCCGAGGCGCTGCCAGGATTGCTTTGCTCTCAACGTTGCTGCAGCTTCCTGTTGGCATTTGGGTACTTACAGAAATTTCCGAATCTGCACGTGGCACGCTTTTGGGAGGGAACGTTTTGGCCAGCGCCCTGTTCCTGGGGAGTCTGCTAACTACGGTTTATCTACTGCAGGGACTTACGAGAATTGCGCTCGGCGACTTCGTCATCCGAGATTGCCAGCGCGTTTTCTGGCTGTCGGTATTCGTAGTCTTGCTGATGACCGCGACTCTTCGCCTGTCGAGGCAAAAGGAGCAGGGAGTGCCCGTCGCCGTCAAAGAAACGAGCCTTGGAGAAGAAACTCCAAGGCTCGTTGAATCGAAAAACGCGCGAGAATTCTAGTTCTTGTCGGTGCCTTCGGTTTCCTTACCCGGTCGTTCTTTCCCCGGCTCTTCTTTCTTCGGCTCTTCTTTCTTCGGCTCTTCTTTTTCCGGGGGATCTTTTTTGGCTTCTTTGAGCGAGCCGCCAGGCAAATTGCCTGCTTGAATCAGTTCGCCGTAGGTCGGGCTCTTCTTGTCTTTGGGATCGGTGCGCAATTTGGCTACCTTTTGGATCGCCAGGGCAATCTTTTCAGGATCTTTGGCGTCTTTCTTCTTGTCCAGCAGCTGCTTAAGCTCTTGGCCATACAGATTATGGTTCTTCTTTTTTTTGCCTTTATGGCAAAGGAAGCACCTCGCCTCGAGGACGGTCTTGGCGAAGTCGGTGGGCTGCTCTGCTTTGCCATCGATATCGTAGAGACGATAAAACTCGGCTTGGAATTGCCTGACGGCTACGGCCGAACTCGTCAGGCCGCAAGAGAGAAATAATCCCGCCGAGACAATCAGTACTTGGTTACGCATCTATAAAAACTCCTCATTTTCCGAATGCGGTTGGTAGGCCACTGGGGAATCTGAAAATTCAGTCCAGCAGCCTGCAAAAGTAGAACTTGGCTGATGCTTTGTGTCCAGCAATACCCAGCGAGAGTCGAGGCGATTACCCCTACTCCTGTCGCTCAATCGCTTCTCCGGCGGGCGATGCCTCAAAGGGTACTTCTAAATCATGGATGTCAGGCAGGGATAATCCCCCATCGGTCGAGTTTGGCGTTAGTGAAGTGTCGGCGGAGGAAGAATCGGAGAGCAGTCCCTTAAAGTCGATCTTCACTTCGTCGGTCGTGGCTGGATTTGAGGCGTCTGGCGTGGGGGAGGCCGGCGACGCACCAAAAACCTCAGCCGGTTCGCCCAAAAGTTCGGTTGGTGTCGGCACGGGCTCAACCGCATCGGTCGCAGAAGAACTGGTGTGGAATCGTAATTTGGGAAATGGCGGCGGCTCATTGAGCTCGCCCCCGTCGGCACCAAGCCACGCGCTAACCGCTAGCAGGGCAGCCAGTGGGACAGCCCACGGGACATGGCGCTGCCAAGCGGCAGTTGGGGAATCGTTTCTGGAAAGAGGCAGCGGCGCCAAGGCTTGCGGTAAAGCCAGGCCCAATTCCTGGAGGATGACCGCCAATTCTCCCACTAATTCTGAGGGTGTCTGAGGTCGATCGGCAGGCTGCTTGGCCAGCATGCGCTGCACGAGCTTGTCAATCGACTCGGGAATTTCTAATTGTAAGCTTTGTAAAGTCGGCGGTTGATCCCCTTGATGTTGCAGCAGTTTTTCTACCGCAGTGCCTTTGGTAAACGGAGGCCTGCCGGCCAACATATAGAAGAGCGTGCATCCCAAAGAATAGATATCGCTGCGCGTATCGGCGTCGCGCGCGTCGCGTGCTTGTTCGGGGGAGATGTAGTCAAAGGTGCCTAGTGTCATTCCCGTGCTGGTCAAGTCATTGCCCGAGGCCTTGTTCTGATAAAGGCGGGCGAGTCCCATGTCGACTAACTTCGCTTGGCTTTCGCGAGTGACCAAAATATTGGAAGGTTTGATGTCACGATGGACGACTTCTCTTTCCCAGGCGTGGGCCAATGCGTGAGCAATTTGGTAGGTGAAGCTGATCGCATCGCCGATGGGAATCGCACCGTGATTCACTACCAGGTCGCGGAGGTTGGCCCCATCGATATACTCAAAAACGATGTAGGGCAAGCCGCGATCGCGGCCGACATAATGGACTCGTGCGATGTTGGGATGGTCCAAACGAGCGGTCGATTGAGCTTCGACTTGAAATCGTCGCTGCAGGTCTGCTTCGCTGATAGAATGCGTCGCCAGAACTTTGATGGCGACGACTCGGTCAAGCGTAGTATCGAGCGATTTGAAGACCACGCCCATTCCCCCGCCGCCAATAAATTGCTGGAGGTGGAAATGGTCGAGCATTTCGTCTTTGAGCGCAAGCGCAAGTTCACGAGGCGTCAGCCCAACAGGAAATTCTTCTGCTTTCAGCGCAGGAGAACTGCCCAGTGCCGTCACATCGTTTTCGTCGAATCCAGTATCTGTCAGGCGGACACCCGGAGTCTGCTGCGATTGCGATTCGTCGGGATCGGCCATCAGGGCTCCAACAAGAAGCGAAGGATCGCAGCACGGCGCTACGCACAGAATCGATTCTAAGTGGCATTTCAGCCAGGGTCAATTTTTGCGAGAGTAGCGCGTTTCTCCAAAGGCTGAAAACTCTCGACTCGCCAGATTCGTGCCACCATGGACATTAAGCCATGTGCTTGATAATGGCTTCGCCAAATTCACTACATTTTACCAGCGTGGCGCCTTTCATCTGCCGTTCGAAATCGTAGGTGACCGTCTTTGCGCCGATGGCCCCATTGAGCCCGGCGAGGATCAAGTCAGCTGCCTCGGTCCAGCCGAGATAGCGGAGCATCATTTCGCCCGAGAGTATCACCGAGCCTGGATTGACCTTGTCTTGTCCCGTGTACTTGGGAGCTGTGCCATGGGTCGCTTCAAAAATGGCATGGCCGGTGTCGTAATTGATGTTGCCCCCCGGAGCGATGCCGATACCGCCGACGCAGGCCGCCAGCGCGTCGCTGATATAATCGCCATTGAGGTTGAGCGTGGCGATGACTTCGTATTCAGCCGGGCGCGTCAAAATCTGTTGCAGCATTGCGTCTGCGATGACGTCTTTAATAAGGATCGATTGACCGCTCTTTGGAGATTTGAATTGACACCAAGGTCCGGAGTCGATTTCTTCTGCCCCAAAATGCTCTTTGGCGCATTGATATCCCCAGTCACGGAACGCCCCTTCCGTGAACTTCATGATATTGCCTTTATGGACCAACGTTACCGAATCGCGATCGTTATCAATCGCATACTGGATCGCGGCCTTCACCAGCCGAGCGGTTCCTTCCTGGCTGACTGGTTTGATGCCAATCCCGACCGTGTCGGGGAAACGCACCTTTTTCCAGCGCTCCGGAAATGCGTCTGCGAACATTTGGTTGAACTTTTGGCAGTCGTCCGAGCCTTGCTCGAATTCAATGCCGGCGTAAATGTCTTCCGAGTTTTCGCGGAAGATCACCATGTCGGTCAGCTCAGGTTGTTTCACCGGTGAGGGGACACCTTGGAAGTACTGCACGGGGCGCAGGCAGACGTAGAGATCAAGTATTTGCCGCAGCGCAACATTAAGCGATCGAATCCCGCCGCCAACCGGGGTGGTGAGTGGGCCTTTGATGCCCACGAGAAACTCGCGAAAGGCATCCAGTGTTTCGTCAGGCAGCCAGCTGCCCGTGCGATCGAACGCTTTTTGCCCGGCGAGAACCTCACGCCAGATGATCTTTCGCTCGGCGCCATAGGCTTGGTCGACCGCCGCGTCGAAGACCCGCTGGCTAGCTCGCCATATGTCTGGGCCGATGCCATCGCCTTCGATAAACGGAATGATAGGATGGCTGGGCACGTTGATCGCTTCGCCTTGTTTGGTAATAGGTTGGCCGGCGACGACGTCGGTCATTTTCGATTCTCCTGGATCCGTGCGGAGTCCATTGAGGTGAAAGGCTGAAGGAGCAATTGATCACGGTCGCCAGTGGCGATCGAGCGCAGGGCGGCAGTTTATTAGGGGAAAGGGTGTGGTTAGGTCGCACACCTCCCAACGGGGACGTGGCTAGCTGCTGATTTTCGGAGTTACGCTACGGCGGGTCAATGGGGCAGGGCCCTACAAAGTGACGGCTGTGTCAGGTGCCGGCCAGGAGAACGGCAAAGTCGTTAGGTCATTCAAACAAGATAGCAGATGACTTTGCAGTCCTCCTGAAGTGCCGGCCGCAGGTTTGCTCCAAAGCCTGTCACAGCTTATATTCGCGGCTCACCAGATTACTCATTCTTAAACGTGGAGCAATAATGTCATGTCAAGCTGTGCAAATCGTCGCGAGTTCGTGGCTGCGGCATCCGCGCTGGGGGCAAGTCTTGCCCTGGGAACTGGAATCCCGGGAGTTCCGATCCCAGGGATGGGACCGATGACCGCTTTCGCGGCCAGTCAGGCCGATGAGCCGCTATTCAAGATTTCGCTGGCCCAGTGGTCACTCCACAGGACGCTCCAAAAGGGTGAGATGGAGAATCTTGAGTTTCCAGGTTTCGCCAAGTCCGAATTTGGCATCGACGCTGTCGAGTACGTGAATTCATTCTTCAAGGACAAGGCGAAGGATAGCGCCTATCTGAAGGACCTCAAGCAGCGTGCGGAGGGTGCTGGCGTTCGAAACGTCCTAATTATGTGTGATGGAGAAGGGGAGCTGGGCCATCCTGAAGAAAAGGAGCGTCTGACGACGGTCGAGAACCACTACAAGTGGGTCGAGGCGGCCAAATTCCTCGGTTGCCATGCTATCAGAGTGAATGCCGCGTCCACTGGGAGTTACGCCGAGCAGCTGAAACTAGCTGCCGACGGACTTCGCCGCCTGTCCGAGTTTGGGGCGCAGCACGAAATTAGTGTGATTGTAGAAAACCATGGTGGGCTCTCCTCCAATGGCAAGTGGTTGGCCTCGGTAATCAAAGCGGTCGCTCTCCCCAATTGCGGTACTTTGCCAGATTTCGGGAATTTCAAGATAGGTAACAACGAGGATGGCTCGCCTCAGTTGTATGACCGCTATCAGGGGGTGGAGGAGTTGATGCCCTACGCCAAGGCGGTCAGCGCAAAGTCTCATCTCTTTGGACCTGACGGTAACGAAACGGAGACCGACTTTCTTAAAATGATGAAAATTGTCTTGAAGGCCGGCTACCACGGCTATGTCGGTATTGAATGGGAAGGTGGGAAACCCTCGGAAATCGAGGGTATCAAGCTCACTCAGCAGCTGCTTGAGCGGGTTCGCGAGCAACTCGCCGCAGAGAAATCCTGAGGCGAAACACCTTCTTGCCACGAATCGCGTTAGGCCGCCTCTGGGACGCCTTTTTTCGTGTTTCGACTTTTTACCCAAGCCCGCGGCGAAAGCAGAATCCTGGATGGACATTACCGATTATGGGACTCCTGCGTCTGCCTAAAAACTAGGCAGCGCGGTCGAGGTAGGCCGAGGCAGGCCCTGCCCGAAAATAGGCAGCCCACTAAAAGTGACGTAAGTGCAAGCAGTGCAAGGACCTACGTGATGCATTTGTCCGCTAGCAGATACTGAAGAAACACGGAGGCCGTTGTGGGGCTTCGCTGACAATAACTCGCAACCTTTGTAAGGAGACAACTGTCGTGCTGACACAATCTACGGAAATGTATCAAGAAGTCTTACAAGTCGCTGAAAACCTTTATCGCCAGAACCCAGATTGGGTCACGTTTTTCAGAGAAGTTCTGGGGATTGATGGGGCCATCCGCAAGAGCTTCGCTGGTTTCGAGGAGCTCACCCTATTCGAGCAAAGCGACGAGTTCGACTCCATTCAGAAGATGTTGGTCAAGCTTCGCGAAAAGCGAACCTCTACCGATCCAGAGGCCGAGCCCACCCGCGTTATTACCGTTCGCTTGCCCAAAAGCATGCATGAGTATCTGCGGACCGAGGCCCATGACTTGCGGACGAGCATGAACAAACTGTGTATTTCTAAGTTGCTGCAGGTCATCGGCGAGGACAAAATCCCGAACGAACGCTCGGCAACCAACGGAAATTCGTCCCCGGCTCCAGCCAATCCGGTTCCGGCTCTTGCTAGCACCCTGCAGACGGCGACGTTTACGCAGCCTTCACTGGGCCAATTGCTACCGCCGCAGCAGCAACAGGCTCCATCTCCCTTCAAGCCGAGCCAGCCACGCTTCTAGGCTGAGTCCTGGATGCAAGCAAAAGAGATGATCCTCAGAGAGCCGCCTCCATCACGGAGGCGGCTTTTTTAATCCAATAAATCCCCAGGAGAGGACCTGTAAGCCGGGTTTTGTCGTCGCATTCGCATGCGACTGGCGATCATTCCTCTAGGACGACGGTTGCCCGTCGTCTCGAGCAGCCTACCCGAGAGTCGTAGCGAGCCGGACCGACTCTGCTCTCTGTTTGGCCTTGCATCAGGTGGGGTTTACCAAGCCAAGCAAGTCACCTTGCCTGCTGGTGCGCTCTTACCGCACCATTTCACCCTTACCGGGAAAGCCAAGGCCTTCCTTAGGCGGTATCTTTTCTGCGGCACTTTCCCTAGCCTCACGGCCGGTGGGCGTTACCCACCACCCTGTCCTGCGGTGCCCGGACTTTCCTCTCGTTCTGCCATGGGCCGAACCAGCGATCGCCCAGTCCTCTCCTGGGGGCTTTTATTGTACCCATTTCTTCCCCTGCCAGGTATCGCGGTGCTGGAACTCGGCTTCAATTGCCGTCTTTACCGCGGGCTTATCTAAGCACCAGCTTGGACCGACAAAATAGTCGGGCGGTGCGTCGCCGCTGATGCGCTCCACAACCATCGTCGGTGGTAGCAATTCCAGAAAGTCCACCACGGTGCGCACATAGTCGTCGCGGCCAATCAATTCCACCTCGCCGGCCTCAACCTGTTCGGCTAGCTTTGTGTTCTTTACGCAGTAAAGATTGTGTAGTTTCACTGCGCCGACGTGAACGCGGGCCAACTCCCTGGCGGTTGCCAGCATGTCGTCAGGGGATTCTCCGGGCAGACCCAAGATGGCATGGGCGCAGATCTCGAAGCCTCGTCCTCGACTTCGCTCGAGCGCTGCGAGGAACGAATCGTGGTGATGCCCACGATTCATCCAATCGAGCGAACGGTTGTGGATCGTTTGCATGCCATATTCAACCGAGAGATAGGTGCGAGCTGCGAATTCTTCGAGCAGATCAAGAACCTCGTCGGGCACACAGTCGCTACGCGTACCGATGGCCATGCCAATCACCTGAGAATGGCTGAGTGCTTCTTCGTAGAGCGGTCGCAAGACATCAACCGGCGCGTAGGTGTTGGTCGCTGGTTGGAAATAGGCTAGGTAGTGGTTACAGTTTTTATAACGCAGACGCAGACGCGTGATGCTTTGATCGATTTGGCCCAGAATGCCTGCCCGAGGCAAGCGTCGGCTGGGACTAAAGCTCCGATTGTCACAAAAAGTGCAGCCTCCCTTGGCGACCGTGCCGTCGACGTTAGGACAAGTAAATCCAGCATCGAGACTCACTTTTTGCACACGGCATCCAAATCGCTCTCGGAGTGCGAAATTATAGGCATAGAACCGCAGCCCGGCGGTACGCCAGGCAGGGTCTAAAGTGCTACTAGTAAGGGGTTTAGTTGACGGCACTAGGGGCATTGCATAAAGTGGAGGAGTGGCCATGGGGGGGGGCGCTGCAGGCGGGCCAGCCTTGCGAGCGTACCTGCCTACGGGGTGTTTTTAACTGGGGCTAGGTGTTGTTATTTTGGGGCATGGTTCGTTTTTCGCAAGAGTCTATTGCTATGTATGGTGAACTTATCCCTTTAGGTGGTGGCGACCCTATTCCCCTCCTAAAGAAGCAGTTGCTTATCGGTCGCCGCGAAAGCTGTGATATTGTCCTGCGGTTTGCTAATGTTTCTGCTCACCACTGCCAGTTAGTGGTCAACGGTGGCTATTGGTACATTCGCGACATGCAAAGCCGCAACGGTGTAAAAATTAACGGCATGCGGGTCCAAGAAAAGCGGGTCGATCCGGGCGACTCCTTGGCGGTTGCCAAGCACAACTACGAGCTGCAGTATTCGCCCGCCGACCTGGGGGCCATCGGACCTCCCCCTGCCGACAATTTACCGAATGAGATCATGACAGAATCGCTGCTCTCGCGCGCAGGGCTCAAGTCCTCCGAGCCAGAGGGCGAAAAGTCATCGCGCGGTCAGCGCCGCAACCACGGTGGCTTCAAACGCTACGACGTGCTGGACGACAGCGCGGGCCAGATTGATCTCCCCGATAGTCCCATTTAGTGGCCAAAAAAAAGGTAAAAGTGCGGGCCAATTTGCGAAAGAATCGCAACGTACGCACTCGGCAAAACGACTTGACGCGCGACTTCATGGCCGAAAAAGCGTCGGTTGACGACGTGGAATCAGGGCAAAGCGTTTCGGGCAAGGGCGAACTGACTCGCAAACGCACTCTCGCCGGAGCAGAGATCTCCCAAGACGACACCGGCACGACGATCATGCCGCTTGTCGATACGACCCTTTGTCGTATAGGACGCGTCTTGCGTGTGCAAGGGCTAGTGAGCATCGTCCGGCAAGACGACGGTACACTGCGCCATTGTGCCACGCGCCGGTTGCTAAAAACACTAAGCACTGATCAACGGCACGTCGTGGCCGCAGGCGATATCGTTTGGGTTCGTCCTGAAGGAGAGAAGGAAGGGATTATCGAACGCGTCGAGCCGCGACATGGCATTCTTTGTCGAGCCAGCCGTAAGCGACAGCATGTGCTCGTCACCAATGTTGACCAAGTCTTGGTGGTAACAAGTGCCTCGCAGCCGAGGCTCAAACCCAATTTACTCGATCGCTATCTAATTACAGCAGAAAAAGCAGGCATCGAGCCGATCCTTTGCATCAATAAAGTTGATCTAGTAGACGTTACCGAATTACAGCCGCTCGTCGGAGTCTACAGCCAATTGGGTTACCGTGTGCTGTTGATCTCGGCCACGGAAGGGTGGGGAATTGGCGTGTTGCGCAACTTACTGAAAAGTCGCGAAACGGCTGTCACGGGACAAAGCGGCGTCGGCAAGTCCAGCTTGCTCAATGCGATCGACCCGGGATTGAAACTGCGCGTCCAGTCGGTCAGCCAGGACACCGAAAAAGGGAAACACACGACGACGACCTCCGAGCTGATTCCGCTCTCTGCGGGCGGTTTCGTGGTTGATACTCCTGGCATTCGGCAATTCCAACTCTGGGATGTCATCCCCGAAGAAGTCGCGGGCTACTTTCGCGATCTACGGCCCTATGTCAGCCACTGCCGCTACCCTGATTGCACGCACACCCACGAAGATCCGTGCGCGGTTAAAGATGCCGTGGCCGACGGCTATATCAATATTCGCCGATACGAAAGCTATCTACAAATCCATGCCGGTGACCTGTAAACCTCAGTGGGGCGTAAAATCCGCTTGCGACTCTATTTGAGAGGCGAACATTGCGAGCAGATCGGCACAAGTGTCGAGGTCGTCCAGCGAGATCATTTCTACTGCGCTATGCATATAACGATTGGGCACACTGACTAGGCCTGCCGCGACGCCCGCGCGGGAAAGTTGAATTGCGTTGGCATCGGTTCCCGTCCCGCGGCCGATGGCACCCCATTGGCATGTGATGTCAGCATCGTCTGCCGCCGCGTGGAGACGCTCGACGACCACGGGGTTCATGTTGGGCCCCCGGTAGACAACCGGCCCGCCGCCAAGTTTAACATCCCCTTCTTGGTTTTTGTCGATCGTGGGGCAGTCGGTGGCGTGGGTAACATCGACGGCGATGCCCACGTGCGGGTCCACGCCATAGGCGCTTGTCGTCGCACCTCGCAGACCGATTTCTTCTTGTACAGTGGCAACCGCATAGAGCGAAACATTCAATCCATGGCCTTTGGCGCGGCGCAGCGCTTCCATGCACACCCAAAGACCTGCCTTGTCGTCCATGCCGGGAGAATTGGCAAAGCCGTTGCGCATTTCCTGATAGCCTAACTCCAGGGTGACCGGATCGCCAATGCGCACCACTTCAGCCGCTTCTTCTTTGGTTTTGGCGCCAATGTCCAGCCATAGATCCTTAGTTTTGACAACTTGCTTGCGCTCGTCTTGGTCGAGCAAGTGGATTGGTTTGCGGGCGATCACGGCGGGAATCGCTTCCTCAGCGGTATAGATCGTCATCCTTTGGCCGATAAGCTGTTGCGGGTCCCAGCCTCCGATTGTGTTGGTGTAGATATATCCTTGGTCATTGATGTAGGTGACCAAAAGGCCGATTTGATCAGCATGCCCGGCAAACATCACGCGGAGCGGCGCGCCCGGGTTGCAACACGCAATCACATTACCATGGAGATCCGTACTTACTTCGTCTGCAAAATCGCCGACGTAGTGCCGTACCAGATCTTGCACTGGCTGTTCGTACCCTGAGGGGCTAGGGGTTTCGAGGATCTTCCGAAAAAAATCTTTGGCCGAAGCTTCCATGGCTATTCCATTCGTGCTTGAGTTTCAAATATTGCGACTATGTCTTGAACATCAGGCCATTCGCCTGCTTTCGATGACGTTGCCGTTTCGATGACATCGCCGTCAGGGTCGCTTAGGAGCTAGCTGCTAGCGGAACCTGATAATTTGTACCGATTCTAACGATTTTCTGGCCCCGTGCGAACCGGCCCGCCGATAAATCACGACGAACACTTTTCGGGAATCCTACTGGGGCCCGTTGTCGAGCACCTTAATTCAGTACGTTGGAGCACCAGTACGATGCAATCACGACATATGGTTTTCTTGATCTTGGGAATTGCCTGCATGGCCAGCATTGGCTGTTGCGGGTGCTTACAAAATAGTTGCCCCTATGGTGGCCAGGCTTGTTGCGACGAATGTGCGAGTTGTGGCTGTCCGGAAGCTTCGTGTTGTTGCCCTAACGCGGCTTGTGGCTGTCCAGAGGCATCGTACTGTTGTCCAGACGCGAGTTGTGGCTGTCCCGAAGCCTCCTGCTGCTGCCCTGATTCTTGCTCTACGGGAGTTGGCTGCGGTTCTCCGGTCGTTGGTCAATGCCGTCTTTTGCGACGTATCAAGAATGCGCTGTGTGGTTGTTACGGCTGCGGCGGAGAAAGGTACTACGGCGATGAGAGCATTAGCATGCCTTGCGACTGCTATGGCAATAGCGGGGGTGGTTTTCAGCACAGCCCGCCGATGGTATCGGGCCCTACCGTTGCCGGTCGCCGAAGAAATCTGAATAGAGCACTCGAGCTCGCCGACGAAGGCGAGCCAACGTATCGCTAAATTGCTTGCGAGTTGCCACGGCCGTACTCGCTATAACCAGGGACTTCGCAACGGTCAAGTCTGCTTGAGGCTAGCGCCGACGGCTCAGTGCGAAGCTACGTCAGGCCGAAGAGCTGTTGGGCGTTAATCGATGTTTGTGCCGCAAGTTCTTTTAGAGTGACGCCTCGTTGGTTGGCCATGCACTCTGCGGTATGCCGCAAGTAGCCCGGTTCGTTAGGTTTCTTGCCCCGTACGGGCACCGGCGACAGATACGGACAGTCGGTTTCTAGGAGCACACGGTTGTCCGGTATCGTCCGCGCGCAATCTCTAAGTTTTTGCGCGTTTTTGAAAGTCAGCATGCCTGCAAAGCTGATATGCATGCCGAGCTCCACACATTCGGCAGCCATCTGCTCGTCGCCCGTGAAAGAATGCATGATCCCTTTGAGCAAACCGCGCTGACGGGCCGTGCGCAGCATTCGCATAATATCTTCGTCGCAATCGCGCATGTGCACGATAAACGGGAGCTTGAGCGTCTCGGCCAGCCGCATGTGTCGATCAAAATAGTCTTGCTGCTGCTCAAAGGGGGTAAAATCCCAGTGTCGATCGAGGCCCGTTTCGCCAATCGCAACCACCTCGGGTTCGCTAGCAAGTCGCTCGATAACCTGCCAATCGTTGGCCTGAGCTTCAGCGATATAATTGGGCTGAATCCCAACCGCCGCATAGATCTCTTCATGCTGCCGAGCAAGCTCGACACACTTTTTGCTTGCCTCGACTGTACAGCCAACGGCGACTAGCTGAGTCACGCCTGCCACTCGAGCGCGCTCAAGGACTTCAGGACGGGTAGCGTCGAATTCCGACTGGTCGATGTGCGTGTGCGTGTCGAAAAGCATAACTGGGCGTCATTCGTCATTAATTAGCGTTCACTTCTGTCTCCACCAATTCGCGCAGCGACTCTAAATGCCCCTTGGCCATGCCCAGCGTTTCTTCTGCAAGTGATTTGGCGGCAGGGGCGATCTGCAACTGTTCTGCCAGTTCTCCGATGGCCGTGATGTCTTGTTGCTGGTAAGCAATGGCCATGTTAATTAGGAAATCGATACCCAAGTCGTGCGTGTCGGTGTATTCAATCGGAAATTCGCCGGAGCGGGGCAGAAACTCCCCGTCAATCACCATCTGACCAATGCGCTCAGCGATACCGTTCTGGTCGGCAACCATCGCATGAATCGAGTCGATGAGATTTTCTCGCCCTTCGGGAATGTAGGGCCGAGCGTACTGTAAATACTGTGGGAACGAACGGACCACAATTGCCAGCAGGCGGTTAAGCAAGGAACTCGTGGTAGATCGACTCATGCAAAGAGACAATTCTGAGTAGGAGGTGTTAGCTAAAGAGTTGACGCGCTGCTTGACTCGCCCATTGGGCAATTTCTTCTGGCAAAATACCCAGCAATACAACAGGTGCCGAGACCACCAGGACGTAGGCAGCTGGCAGGAAACCAAGTGAAACCGGACCCCGAGAGTCTGGCTCGTCATCAATGCATATTGTCTTGGCGACACGCAGGTAATATACCAACGCAATTGCAGTGTTAAGTGCGGCTACGATCAGCACGATGGTCATCAAGGGGCCTCCCGCCTGATAGAGCGACTGCAGAACGCGCAGCTTGGGCCAAAAGCCAGCCAAGGGCGGCAAGCCGATCAAGCTTACGAGCACAGCGGTCATCATCACTGCGACCATCGGACAGCTGCGGATGAGCCCGGCGTAGTCTTTGATTTCCTCGCTCTGCATCGCGTTGCGCAAGAAAGCGATAATCGCAAAGGCACTCAGGTTCATGAACAAATAGATGGCTAGGTAAAGTAGCAGGGCAGAAACCGCGGACTCGGCGTGTTCTCTATTTTGCCCGACGAGTCCGACTGCAGCAGCCGCAGCCATCATCATGAAGCCGGCGTGAGCGATCGTGGAATAGGCAAGCATCCGCTTAATGTTTGTCTGTCCGTATGCGGCCAAATTGCCGAAAGTACAGGTGATCATGGCTGCGATCGCAACCAAGATCACGAAGAAGCGCCGAACCGGTGACAACGGCGACGCGCTGGTCGCGCCGGCTCCCCAGTTGCCGCCGTCGAGTTGCACTTGTGCCAATTGCAATTTTGCCAGCTGCGACTGTGTTCCGGAAAACTGGCGATTCATCGTGGAGGACATCGTGGAAATGCTGGCCATCGCCACGGGGCCTTTTGCCGCGGCAATATTGTCTTGCGGGTCGTCGGCAAGGTAGCCCAAGCCAAATCCAACGCGCAATAGCAGCGCCAGGGCTGCCGCCTTGGATGCCACCGAGAGAAAACCATCGACTTCTGCCGAGGCACCTTCGAAGACATCCGGACACCAGAAGTGGAAAGGTACCGCAGAAAGTTTAAACGCCAAGCCGACGCCCATCATCAGCCCGCCCAAGGCCAGGACCATCAGCGTTCGTCCGTTCTCGCCGGAGGCGATCATGGCCGGGATGTCGAGTGCAGCTAGCTCCACCGCCATCGATGGCAAGTGAGCGGTACCCAAGACTCCGCAGAGCAGGCTGATGCCGTACAACATGACCCCTGCCGTGCCGGCGCCGTAGATTGCGTACTTGAGTGCCGCTTCACTACTGCGACTGCGACCCTTCACGATACCTGCCAAAACGTACGATGGTACACTCGCCATTTCGATGCCTAGAAAAACAGCCAGCATGTGGTTGGCCGAAGCCATCACGCACATACCCAAAGTGGCACCTAGTACTAGCGTAAAATAATCCTGCCCATCTTCACGGTCGGCAATCCCTGTGAGTTGTGAGAGGATAACAAACAAGACAGAGAAAACGAGGAGAAAGACGCGGATATACGCGGTAAGTGAATCGTAGACCAACATCCCCGTGAACAGCTCCTGCGACTCCATGCCCGACCAAGAAGCCAGGCCCTCTTTCGGCAAAGCCATCCAAAGAGCTGTCAAGGATCCGCCCAAAGCAATCAGGAACGAAGGTAGATACTGCCCGCCGCGAAACACGCGGACCAACAGCATCAGCACGATCGTCGCACACAAGACGAGTTCCGGCCGAAATAGTGGCAGGCTCGTCTCCAGCGTATCGCTCAGCAATTTATCGACGATGGATGGGAGATTCACTGGGAAAAACTCAGTTCAGTACCTGATGATTGGATTAGTTATTTCGAGACGCTAGCCGCCATTTGGCTGCCATCGGTGCCGAAGGCCTGAAGTTCTGGGCCATTAGGATAATTTCTTTCGGTCCACTCAGCGAGTTGCTCGACTTGGCGGTCGACCGAGGGTTGCATGTAGTGTAGCAGCGAGTTGGGGTAAATGCCGAGCACGACAGCCAAAACCATCAAGGGGATGGCCACAAACAACACACGCATTGTGATCGGAGTCAGCGCTTCGCCGTGCGGGCCGGTGTATTCTGCTCCCAGGTAAACACGCTGAATGGCCCACAAGATATAGCCCGCGGTGAGTATCACGACGGCAGCCGAGATGATGGCCAGCACGATGCTGTATTTCCAAACTGCAAGCACGACCAGGAACTCGCCAATAAAGCCGCACAGGCCGGGGAGTCCGAGTCCAGCAAAGAAAATACCGACTGCCAAGCCGCTGTACACGGGCATCTTGGCGAACAACCCGCCAAACTGGTTCAGGTCGCGATGATGCACGCGGTCGTAAATAACGCCGACCATAAAGAACATACCGGCCGAACTAATGCCGTGAGCAATCATCTGGAACATTGCGCCGTTGACACCCATCTTCCAGTATTCGGCGTTGAAGCCGGTGTCTGCCGCGGCACTCCACACGCCCAATCCCAATACGACGTAACCCATGTGACTCACCGAACTGTACGCTACCATCCGCTTAAAGTCCGTTTGCGCAAGTGCGGCAAAGGCACCCCAGACCATGCTCAACGCGCCCACAAAACAGACGAAGTAAGCCAGGTCGTAGGCGGCATCGGGGCAGATGGGATAGCAGATGCGGATGATGCCGTAGCCGCCCATCTTCAGCAAAATACCGGCCAGGATCATCGAGATCGGCGTGGGGGCTTCGACATGCGCGTCGGGCAACCAGGTATGGAGTGGCACGCTGGGAACTTTGATTACAAAACCGATGAATAGCAGGATGAAAGCCCACCACTGAATGCTTTTGCCCCAAAGTGCTTCGTTATTGAATAGGTCGGTATGCTGTCCCATTTGCTGAAGGGCCAGAATATTGAACGTGTGCTGCATTCGATCGGGCTCGGCCTTCAGCTCAGGCACATCCGCGCGCCACTCGGTAGCTTCGGCTTGCGTGTCGACAACGCGGGCGGCCATCAATTGAGCATCGTCAAGCTGGCGGAGGTCGCTGTTGAAGTACAGCATCAGAATGGCGATCAGCATGGCCACACTGCCAAGCAGCGTATAAAGGAAAAATTTGATGGCCGCGTACTCGCGGCGTGGGCCGCCCCAGATGCCAATCAAAAAGTACATCGGCAGCAGCATGACTTCCCAGAATACATAGAACAGGAAGAAGTCCAGCGCCAGGAACACGCCTAACATGCCTGTTTCGAGTAGCAGAAACAGAATGCAATAGGCTTTGACATGCTTGTTGATTGGCCAACTGGCGGCCATCGCCAGCACGCAGAGAAAAGAAGTCAAGATCACCAGCGGAAAACTAATGCCATCGATGCCCATGAGATACTGGATGCCGAAGGACGGTATCCAGTCATAGTTAAACATGTTCTGCATCTCGGCCACACCGGCTTGGAAATCGATGCCCACACCTTGGCAAAAGAGGCCCAGCGACAAAATGAACACCGAGATCGTTACCGCCAAGGTGATCAGCTTCAGCGCGTCGTCCGTAAAGCCGGGTAAAAAAGCCAACACCAACGCCGCAATCGCGGGTAGGAAAATTAGCAAGCTCAGATAAACCGCAGGGTCGCTGAGATTCATAATGGGTCGCCGTCGTCTTTCAAAAGGTTATGGGTTTATTGAAACGAAATAATGAGCGGCAGGTAACTTGCTGCCGCGAACAGCACTACGGTCGAAATTACAATCAGCATGATGTATTGCCGTAGGTTGCCAGTTTGTATCTTGCGGAGCCAGAGCCCCAGGTCCCAGGTGCCACGGGCCAGGCCGTTGGCAGTGCCATCAACGAGGGTGCGGTCGAACACGGCATCCACGACTTTGGAGCCGCCTTTGCAAGCGGCTGCGGTGCCGTGGATGATCGGATCGATAATGCCCAGGTCGAACTTCGAAATCCATTTGGCGACGAGCATGCACGGAGCAATGAAAACGGCCCCGTAAATCTCGTCGAACCACCACTTGTTCCAGAGCCAACTATGGAGCAGTTTGAAACGCTGACGCAGTTCTGTCGGATTCAGTCCGCCCCAAAGATAAATGATCGTGGCAAGTAACAAGCCCGCTCCGGCGGTTCCAAACGCAGCCCAACCCGCGGGAACTTTGAATTCGGGGCTGTGACTGTCATGTTCATTAGGAATCACTAGCGACGGCAACAATTCGCCGTGCGATGTGCTGAGCGTCCCCACGGGGCGTGACTGTTCGAGCAGGCTCGTTACCTTGAGATTCGAGCCCGGAACTGCCCAGCCGACCCCTAGGGCAAACACGGCCAGCAACACCAACGGAGCGGTCATTATTCTGGGCGATTCGTGCGCATGATCGTAGCGATCCTGGTTGCGCGGCTTGCCGGCAAAAGTCATGTACCACAAGCGGAACATATAGAACGCCGTAATAAGTGCGCCACCCACTGGCGCCCATTGCAGTACCACATGCTGTGGGTTGTTCGACCCGAAGCTAAACGCCTGCTCGATGATGGCGTCTTTCGAGTAATAGCCACTAAAGCCCGGACCGATAATTGGTATTCCTGCGCCAATAATTGCCAAACAACCCACCAGCATCGTGTAGGCGGTCACCGGCATCTTTTTGCGCAGGCCGCCCATTTCGGTCATGTCGTTGGTATGCACGCCGTGAATGACCGAACCAGAGCAAAGGAATAGCAGGCTCTTGAAAAATGCGTGAGTAATCAGATGGAACATACCGGCGACCCAACCGCCCAGGCCAAGCGCCAGCATCATGTAGCCAAGTTGGCTCACGGTCGAGTAAGCCAGGACACGTTTGATGTCGGTTGCAGTAATCGCAATGGTAGCGGCGATCACGAGCGTGATGCAACCGATATAGGCGATAACCAGCAGGGCTTCCGGAGAAAAGGCGGGAAAAAACCTACCGACCAGATAAACTCCCGCTGCGACCATTGTGGCGGAGTGAACCAACGCGGAGACTGGCGTGGGACCTTCCATCGCGTCGGGTAACCAGACGTGCAGAGGGAATTGCGCACTCTTGCCAACGCAGCCACAGAAAATACCAATCCCGGCGACCAGAAGCAGCCATTGCCCCGCATGATTCTCAGAATCTACGCCTGCTTCGACAGTTGAGGGAACAGCTGGAGCAATACGCTGCCCCTCAGCCACCATGCCCTCAGTAGGCTTGAGGTGGTAATCGTTTGCTTCTGTGCGGAGTTGGCTAAAGATGCCTTGCCTGGCGACATTGCCCTGGGCGTCCTGCGTATCTCCAAACGAAAGCGTGCCCAAACTCGACCACAAGGCCATCAGACCAATTAGCATGCCAAAGTCGCCCACTCGGTTGACGATAAACGCCTTATTGGCCGCTGTCGAAGCACTCTTGCGCTCGATGTAAAAACCAATCAGGAAGTAGGAGCAGATGCCCACGAGCTCCCAAAAGACGAAAACCATTGCAAGGTTGCCCGCAATGACGACACCAAACATGCTGAAACAAAATAGCGACAGATATTGGAAGAACCGGTGGTAACGGCCCGGACGCTTGAGGTGTTCGCCATTTGATAGCGTCACCTCGGGGTCCGTGAAATCGTGCAGTTCGTCGTGCATGTATCCCATGGCATAGAAGTGGACGCAGGACGCAATCAGCGAAACCATGCAGAACATGACCACGGTCAGCGAATCGATATAGCAGCCGATGGTGAGGCGGAGCTTGCCGAAGGTGGCGAAGTCGTACCAGTCGTGGGTGTAATACTTGGGCGAGGGGTTGTTGGCATGCGATTCGGCCGCGCCGTGCGCGGCTTCCTCTCCCCGTTGCTCAAGTTCCAGCGGATCTTTTTCGTCAAAAAGTGCTGCGGGCTGGAAGAGCGATTCGCTGCGGACATGCCTGCTATGGACATGATGATCAACTTCTTCGGCGTGCTCTTCCTGATGCCCAGACGCAGCAGGGAGTTCATGGTTGGGCAACCAAACGCCAAACAAAGCGGTAAAGCTTAGGATACCAGACGTCACTATGGCAAGCGTAGCAACGTAGCCTGCCCCTTTGCCGTGCGGCCCCAGGTATTTTCCGAAAAACAGAATAAACACAAACGAAATGAGCGGTACCAGCCAGGCCCACATCAAAAGTGTCGGTAGTGTCGAAGCAGGATCCATTGCAGCTTATGTTTAGCCCTACAGCTTAGCCCTACAGCTTAGCCTTGCAACTGATCGGCGCGGTCGACGTCGATCGAGTTATGGTTATTGTAAAAATTCAAGACGATCGCTAGTGCTACGGCGGCCTCGGCGGCAGCCAGGACGATGACAAACAGAGCGATGAGCTGTCCGTCGAGTCCCATTGAGTTGGCATCGCCGCGCAAATAACGGCTACCGAAAGCGATAAAGTTCATGTTCGCACCGTTCAAGACCAGTTCGATCCCCATCAACACGCCTAAGGCATTGCGTTTGGTCGCCATGCAGAGCACGCCGCAAGTAAAGAGAATTGCACCGACGACGACGTAGTGCATTGCGCCCACGGGCTCGGTTAACAGACTTGCTAAGGGAAGATGAATCATTGTCAGTTCTGGTCGGTGCCGGCGCTGGATGGTTCGGATGCCAATGCCACTTTCGTTATTTTTCGCTTGGCCCGCGCCAAGTAAGCCGCCCCAACCAGTACCACCAAGAGGTGGACCGAGACGATTTCAAACGGGAATAAATATCCAGATTCTTTCGGATTGTCGACGCGAAAGCCGACTAAACTCATCCCCAGAGGCGTGGCCGTCTTTTCAACCGTCAAAGCCTCGGCTTCGGCGCGGCTCATCCCTTGCCAGGCAGGAATGCTAACGGCCGCCCAAATCAGCGTCGCCAGCAAAGCCCCCCCCGCCAAAAAGCCGATGACCCAATCGCCGGCGTCGGATTTCATCTCGACGAAGCGTTCTTGGGAGGTGAGCATGACGCCAAACACTAGCAGTACCAAGGTACCACCGACGTAGATCATTAATTGCATGGCACCGACGAAGTCGGCCCCAGCGAGAAAAAACAGCCCGGCGGTGGCCGCCAGCGAAAGTATTAGGTAAAAGGCCATGCGGACGATGTTCTTCGACACAAGCACCGCGACGGCAAAAGTGCATGCCGTACCGCCAAATAGTAGGAAGAAGACCGAAGGCCAGTAGATTGCATCCATTGCTACAGCCTTTCACCGCTAGACAAAAAAATCGGACGTTCGCCGTGCCGGCTAATTGCCCGTTTGCCCCGTTGAACCTGTGCGACCTTGTCTGCTTTCGCTTCGGCTGCCAACGGCTGCTTTTTCGTCGCGTCCCAGCCCTCCTTGATTTGATAGACGGACTGCGGGTAGCTCGTCAGCCCGAAGAAGTTTTTGCTCGGGAAGTTATAGTGCCAACAAGTTGCCCCGAGGAACATCACCGCGGCGATGGGCGTGCAGTACTTGAGGCAAGTGGTCATCACCTGATCGATACGTAGACGAGGTAAAGTCCAGCGAATCCACATCATAATGCAAACGCCAAGTGTACCCTTCAGCAGTACGTTGCCCAGGCCGAGCAATTGCGCCAAGAACCAGCCAATGCTGCCACTAGATTCTCCACCTAGGCCCAACAGCGACGCTACCGGCACGGGGCCATGCCAGCCGCCCAGAAATAGGATCGACGCCAGGATGCTGACCGAGAACATCGAGCCGTATTCGGCCATGAAGAAAAAGCTCCAACGCAAGCCAGAGTATTCGGTATGGAAACCTGCCACGAGTTCGCTTTCGGCCTCGGCCAAGTCGAATGGGGCTCGATTGACGCTGGCAGTGGCACAGGTAATAAAGACCCAAAACGTGACGAAAGTGAACGGATCATGGAAAACTAGCCAGTTGGTGAACCAACCGGCTTGCATGTCGCCAATGACGACCATATCCATCGAGCCGGCAATCATCACTGGCACGACCACGCACATGCCGAGCGGAACTTCGTAGCTGACGACTTGCGCTGCTTCACGCATTGCCCCAAAGAGCGACCATTTAGAGGCCGACGAATAACCGGCCAGAATGACGCCAAACACTTCGAGTCCCAACACAGCCAAGACAAAGAAGACGCCGGCGTTCAGATGCTGGGCAATCCAAGGGTAAGAGCCACCGGCAAAGGGTATGGCGATAAACGCAGAGATCGCCGCGCAAAAACTGATGTAAGGTGCAAGCTTAAAGAGCAGACCATCTGCTCCATTGGGCATCAGGTCTTCTTTGGTTAAGAGTTTGAGACCGTCGGCCAGAGTTTGCAGCCATCCGAACTTTCCGCCCACTCGCGTCGGTCCAAGGCGGTCTTGGATACGCGCAGAGATTTTGCGTTCTAGCCAAATGAAGATGAGGGCACCGACGGCCACTAGATTGATAATCAGCGCAATATGCACCACCCCGGCGAGAACATAGGCTAGCCATGGCCATGGACAAACGCGAAATCCGAAGACCGACAACTCGGATAGGAACTGGGCCACCTGTGGTTATTCCTCAACCGTTCGGAGCCAAAATCGTCTGCAATTGGATGCATCATAGGAGATGGCAGCCAAGTCAGATAGAAAGTACACAACATCTTCGCAGGCAGGCAGGCAGGTAGTTATTACCGCTGCCGACATTGAATCGTGAAATATTGCACAAGGGCTGCGAACTGTATACCCCCGCAGGCAAAAAACAGGGTTTTATTTGGTTGCGGCTACGCCACGCTGGGAACTAGACTAGCTGCTCAAGACGGGCTCCACTCACCTTTTCCCCTCAGCCTCACATAGCCTCGCATTGACCCCATTTGCCATCGTGCTTTTTTGGCTGCTACTGTCGCTAGTCGCCGGTCAGGCAGTACTTGTCCTGGGTTTTGCCTGGGCACTGCGAAAGCAGCCAGCCCAACTGGTTAGCGACACGCAAGCACCCCCTGCGCTAATCATACTCTGCCTGCGCGGAACCGATCCTTTCTTGCCCGAATGCGTCGATGGACTGCTCCAGCAGGATTACCCCGACTATGAAATCCGGGTGGTAATTGACCATCCCGACGACCCGGCCTACGAAAAGGTGGCCGCCAAACTCCGCAGCGCAACTTCGACACGAGCAACGATTGAATTCTTAGAAGAGAAACGGGCCACCTGTAGCCTGAAGTGCAGTGCGCTAGTGCAAGTCGCTGCCAATCTGGACGAACGTTATGAACTAATCGCCCAGTTAGATGCCGACACCGTGGCGCATGCTACCTGGCTACGCGAGTTGGCAACGGCGCTGGCAGACGAAAACGTTGGAGCCGCCACTGGCAACCGCTGGTACATGCCTCAAAATCCCTCGATGGGCTCTCTGGTCCGTTACGCATGGAACGCCGCGGCGATCGTGCAGATGTACTGGTATGAGATCGCTTGGGGAGGAACCTTAGCAGTCAAGACGCGAGTGCTACGCGAAACGGATGTCCTACAAAAATGGGGAAATGCGTTCTGCGAGGATACGATGATGTTCGCCGTGCTAAAAGAAGTCGGACTCAAAGTTCGCTTCGTCCCAACTCTGATGATGATCAATCGCGAAGACTGCCGACTTGGTGGTTTTTTTCGCTGGGTGAGTCGACAACTCTTGACGGCAAAACTCTACCACCCCGCCTGGCTGGCCGTTTGGGGGCATGGTGTAATCACAACCCTAGCCCCCGCCGCGACGCTGGGTTGTTGGCTCTGCTCAGCCTGGCAAGGGAATACCACGGCGGCGATGTGGGCTGCGGCGGGGCTGATTGGCTATGAACTTTCATTGGCTGTGCTACTGGTGCCGATGGAAATGGCCGTCCAAAAAATTGCCCGGCGGCGCGCCGAACCCAACCGTTGGCTCTCGACCAAAAGTGCGCTGCAATGCTTGGCCATCATGCCACTCACTCAGCTCATCTATCCGGCTGCGCTGGCTGCGGCCGGTTTGATGCGAACCGCGCGCTGGCGTGGCATCGATTACCGAATAGACGGCCCCTGGCAAATCAAACGATTGAATTACCAGCCTTTCGAATCTCAGCAAGAAACGGATCAAGCCGTTTCACTCTGAGCTATCAGTTTCGCTTCGCGTAAAGCATGAAAATATTCTCAAAATGTGGATTATTGTCCACGGCCACAGTAAAGCCCTGATTCCTCAGCATTTGCTCGATTTCAAGGCGAACGACGTCGCCTTCGTGGACCTCGACGACCAATTGTTTCACTTTGTCCCAATCCGATGGACGCAACCCTTCAAGGATCTCACGTTCGCTGCGTTCTGCGTCGATCTTCAAAAAATCGTTTTTCTCGATTCCGTATTCGTCGATCAGGCTTGCCACGGTACGCAGATGGCAATTCACCGGTTGGTTGTAGCCGTAATACTTTCGTACTCGTTCTGCTAGGCTTGCTTGAAGAAATTACAGGTAGGGACGTAAGCAGGTAACGCAGTGCCCGGTTGCGATGTGTTCGAAATTGTTCTCGCACATAGGCCCGCCCGCGCCGGGCTTCCTCTGAGGAGAGATCGGGGTACATGGTCGACGCACAGGATAGGCGAGGAAAGTACGAGAACGTGCTCGAACCTGTTTGCTTACTTACTCCAATGTTGAGTGCTATGGCTTTAATTTGCTTTAGCCGGCCGATATTCGCCGACAAAACCTGATACACGGCAGGGATCGGCTCGCAGGCGTAGACAGTTGCTGAGGGACATTCGCCTTCTAGGAAGAGCTCGAATAGCCCCGTA
>Ga0115002_10002415_pt1 | contig 24428 bp, 20 predicted proteins | sample ArcticOcean_MG_C_8_FD_89576 | JGI IMG/M metagenome (GOLD analysis project Ga0115002, IMG submission 89576) | Marine microbial communities from western Arctic Ocean - ArcticOcean_MG_CB11_86 | ecosystem: Environmental > Aquatic > Marine > Oceanic | place: Arctic Ocean: Canada Basin | collected... | reverse complement strand
GTGAAGGCCTTCCCGGAGTACGACGACGACAAGTACGGCACGGTGACGCTGCAGCAGTTCGCGCACAGCATCGGCATCACGCTGTACGAGGGCATGTGGATGTCGCGCGCGTACTCGATGAAGTATCCGGCGGAGATCAAAGAGAACATGTACTTCGCGATCGAGACGTTTGCCGGGCATCCGGAGCTGCCTCAGACAACCCGTCTGGAAGAAAACGTGCTCGTGACAAAGGATGGTCCGGTGATCTTCACGCGCATGGAGCACATGGAAGAGGCGATGGTGGGTCGTTAGATGGCAGCGCTTCAGATAGCCGTCGCGGATTCTCCGTTTCCAAGCCTCGACCCGGTCCTGGGGGTCGTGTCGAGGATTGGCGGCGAGGTGCAGCTTGCGTCGGAGGCGACTCCGGACGCGATCATGCAAGTCGCCAAGGACGCGGACGCCCTGCTCGTGACCTACGCGAAGATCACTGGGGACATGATCGGGCAGTTGACAAAATGCCGGATCATCTCTCGGATGGGTATCGGCACCGACAACATCGACATCGAGGCAGCCACGAAGGCGCGCATCGTAGTGACCAAGGTGCCCGACTACTGCACCGACGAAGTCTCGGACCACACGATGGCGCTGCTGCTGGCCGTCGTCCGCAAGATTCCCTTCATCAACGCGCAGGTACACGGTGGTACGTGGAAGATGCCGGCCGTGGTGCCGATCCACCGCCTCCGCGGCAGCGTGCTGGGTCTCATGGGGTTCGGGCGGATCCCGCAGCTTGTGGCGCCCAAGGCGAAGGCATTTGGCCTCAGGGTCATCGCCTACGACCCGTATGCGTCGAAGGAGGTCTTCGCCGCCGCAGGGGTAGAGAGCGTCGATTTCCCCACGTTGTTGCAGACCTCCGACTATGTCTCGATTCACAGTCCGCTCGTGCCTGAGACGAAGCACTTGTTCGGTGCCGACACCTTCCGACAGATGAAGCAGACGGCGTATCTGGTCAATACCGCTCGCGGCCCGATCATCGACGAGGCGGCGCTGGCGGCAGCGCTCGACGCTGGCGACATTTCCGGGGCGGCGCTCGACGTCATGGAGCAGGAGCCTCCCGGCGCCGTATCGCCGCTGTATGGCCGGGACAACGTCATCATCACGCCGCACACGAGCTTCTATTCGGAGGAGTCGCTCGTGGATCTGCAGACCAAAGCGGCCGAGGAAGTGGCGGCTGTGCTCGGCGGCAAGGCACCTCGCAACCCCGTCAATCCAGAGGTGCTGGCTTGAACGTGTCACCGTCGGTCCTGGCCCCGTGAAAGCCATGGTCCTGACAGCGCCCGGGGTGCTGGTTCAGGACGAGGTGTCGCGGCCGGCGGGCACTCCGGAGCAGGTGCTCGTCCGGGTGACGCATAGCGGTATCTGCGGCACCGACTACAAGATTTTCAACGGTTCGATTCCCGTCCGCTATCCCCGCATCATGGGCCACGAGATGGTCGGTGAGGTCGTGGAGGCGGGCGACAGCGACCTACGCTCAGGCGACAAGGTCATCGTCGACCCCGAACTCTACTGCGGCGGCTGCTTCCACTGTCGCATCGGCCAGACGCACCTGTGCCCGAAGGGGATCCTGCTGGGGCGTGATGCCGACGGCGGATTCGCCGAGTACCTCACCGCGCCGTCGAGCCAGGTCTTCAAGTTGTCCGACGGCCTCGACATGCGCACGGCCGCGATGATCCAGGTGCTCACGACCTGTCTGCACGCGCAGCGGCAAGTGGAGATCTTCCCCGGCGAGTACGTGGTGGTCCTTGGCCTGGGCGTCACCGGTCAGCTCCACGTGCAGTTGGCGAAAGCTCGGGGTGCGACCGTGATTGGCGTGACGCGCAGCGCCGAGAAGCGTGCGCTCGCTGAAACGCTGGGTGCGGACGTGACGATCCCGGGAGGCGACGGGGCGGTGGAGAAGGTCCGCGAAGCCACCGAGGGCCGGGGGGCCGACGTGGTCATCGAGACGACGGGCGTGGTGTCGCAGTTGTCGGCGGGCATCGACATGACGCGGTCCGGCGGTCGGGTGCTGATGTTCGGGATCATCACCGCCAAAGAAGGCGCACTACCGTTCTACGATCTGTATTTCAAAGAACTGTCGCTCATCAACTCGCGCGTTGCCAAGGGCGAAGACTATCCGGGCGCGATCGGCCTCGTGCAGAGTGGGTTAGTGCGGCTCGAACCGCTCGTCAGCGACGTGATGCCTCTCGGAGAGTTGAACGCCGCCGTCGGCATGCTCGGCTCCAAAGGCGGCGGTCAACGGATGAAGATCATTCTCGAGCACTGAGTCGAACACTGGGTCGAACACTGAGTCGAACCTGACGCCTACCAGACCCTCGGCCAGGGCTTGCCCACGAGGAATGCAGGGTTGGCGCCTTCGCGCGGCGTGTACTTCTGGGTGCGGCCGGTTCGCACCTCGGATGTGTAGAGATTGCCCTCCGAGTCCGTGTGGAATCCGTGCACACCCCACATGCAGCCTTGGCACGTGCCGAACGTCCCCCACGAATAGATGAAGTTTCCGTTGGGGTCGTGGCCGACGATCTTGTGCGATCCCTGATCGGCTGCCCAGAGGATGCCATCGTCGCCCATGTAGATGTCGTGGATATTGATCGGCGGGCGCGGGCCCATGTCCCATTGATCCAGGAACACGCCGTTCTCGTCGAACACCTGCACGCGGCCGTTGTTGCGGTCGTTGATGTACACAGTCCGCGTGACCGGGTTGACGGCGATGCCGTGCACACTGTTGAAGTAGCTGGGACGTCGTTCGTTGCCGCTGCCATCGCCCTCCATGCCCCACTCCATGAGCTTGTTGCCGTCCATGTCGTATTTGATGACGCGGGTGTTGTCGTAGCCGTCGGCCAGATACCAGGTCTCAGCGTCCATGAAGGCCATGAACGTCGGCCGGGCGAAATGCGTATCGTCGTTGCCCGCCTCGCCCGGTGTGCCCAGCGTCAGCAGCAGCTCGGTTCCGTCGTTGCTGAACTTGTGAACTGCATGGTTGTCGGCATCGACAATCCACACGTGCTTCTCGGGTTCGTAGGGGCTGATCTCGACGTCGTGCGGCCGGCCCCACATGTCGTCCCACCGCGACCAGTCTTCCGTCATGTTGCCCTCGCGATCGAATACGGCGATGACATGCTCCCATCGCCAATCGACGCCCGGACGGCCGTTGCGCCCGTCAGGGTTCCCGATGCCGTGGCTGGGGGTCATGCTGGCGGCTTCGCGCTGCGGCACACCACCGCCGACGGGGAACTTGATGCCGGCCCCTAGCTCTGGAAGCCAGGTCCTGGGAATCTGATCGGGAAGCACCGGAAGCTCGCCCTTCTGCGCGACGATCACGCGGTCGGGACTCTCCGCGAAGACGTCTGTGGACTGTGAAAACGTCCACCCCTCATGGTCCGGAAGGCTCTCGGACAGCGGCTTCGGCCAGTTCTCGACTGGGTCGTAGGGACCAAACGCGTCGTGCCCGCCCTTGAGGCCGGGAACGGCCGCAAACCCTTCACCGGGCAAGAATCCCTCTTCCTGTCCCTCGACGGTGCCTCCGCAGCTCGCCAAGAGGACGGCGGCGCACGCAGCCAAGGAGACCCCTGCAAGCTTCAGCGTTCGGCCTTTCATATCGTTACCTCCGCGATTCTCGAATCAAGTAGCCGCTTTACCACTGATCGTGCCGCGCTCTCAAACCGTGCCAACGATACGCCCGCCGCACAGTGGCGTCAATCATGGGCGAGAGGTCCGGCGCAGCGGCCGCGCGGAGGCCTCCATGGGCTGGTCACACACTCGAAAAAGTCGCGGGAAGCGAGGTCAAGAACCCTGAGATCTCCACTTATTGAATTCGCTCGAAGGCGGGTATACAGTTCGGCTCACCGTAGTCACTAGCGAGGCTGCGCCTCAGACCGCTGAGCATGCGGCTCCGCCTCGCTAGTGGCAGTATCTTTTTGCCCCGCTCCGCGGGGCGAGAAAACTTTGGTCGATTGATTAGAAATCCGACGGGTAAGTTTTCCAGGAGGCACTCATGACCATCAGCGGTCGCAGGAATTTCTTCAAGAGCATTGCTGGCGCGACGGCTGGGATGTACGTCATGGCGCGGGGCGGGAGCGCTGATACTCAGGCTCAGGCGGCACGGCGCCAGGTCATGATCGGCGGCCGGCGCGTGCGAACCATCGACGTACACGCGCACTGCAACATACCGCTCGGCGACGTCGTCATTGGCACGCCGTTCGAGAATCGGGCCAACGCCAACACGCGCCTCGACGATCGCCTGGCGGAAATGGACAGGCAGGGCCTGGACATCCAGGCGCTCAGCGTCAACGCCTTCTGGTGGTACGAGGCGAACGACCGGGGCCTGGCGCGCGCCATCTGCACCGCGCAGAACGAGGGCCTGGCCGACTGGGTTGGCCAGCACCCTGACCGTTTCGTGGCGATGGCATCGGTCCCGATGCAATTTCCGGATCTGGCGGCCGAGATGCTGGAGGACGCTGTCTCGCGGCACGGCGCGCGTGGCGTCACGCTGGGGGGGCACGTCAACGGCGAAGATCTGTCGCTGCCGAAGTTCGATCCGTTCTGGGCGAAGGCAGCAGAAATGGGTGAACTCGTCTTCATGCACCCGGCCGGCGCTGACAACATCATCAGGGACGGCGCGTTCGGAGGCCGCGGGGCGCTCGGCAACATCATGGGCAACCCGCTCGAAACGACTTATTTCCTCTCCCGCCTGATCTTCGACGGCGTCTTCGACCGACATCCGGCCCTGCGCGTCTGCGGCGCGCACGCGGGCGGCTATCTTCCGTCTTATTTCGGCAGAACCGAGGCGGCGTGCGACGTGCGCGGCAACGCCGACTGCGCCAACACGAAGCGGCCGACCGAGTATCTGCGGTCGCAGATTCTCGTCGACACCATGGTCTTTTCGGATGAAGGGTTGCGTCATCTGGTGGCCGAGATGGGCGTGAGCCAGATCGTCTACGGGACCGACAATCCCTTCGACTGGCCGGTCACTGTGGACCTGGTCCTCGATGCCGCCTGGCTGACCGACGCCGACAAGGAAGCGATTCTGGGTGGAAACCTGGCGAGGCTGCTGCGGATCACATAGCAGCGAGAGGTCCGAGTGCGCCGTCGAACCAAGACGAGCGGACGCAGACCGACATTGATTCCATCGGAGGCAGAGTGAAGTTCCGGTCGAAGCTGATCGTGTATGGAGTGACTGGCACGGCGGTCGTGTGGCTGCTGAGCGTCGTGCTTGTCGCGACACCCGCTCAGGACGTGGCGCGGGGCGAGATGCTCTCGGAAGAGTACTTCGAGAACGTGACGGTTCTGACCGGCCTCACGGTGGACCAGTTCATGGGAACCATGGGAGTTTTCTCTGCGGCGCTGGGCTTGTCGTGCGAGAACTGCCACACGGCGTCGTCCGACAATTGGGCTCTCTACGCGCAGGAGACCCCGTTCAAGGAGACCGCGCGTCGCATGGTGCGCATGATGGCCGACATCAATGAGCGAAATTTCGGCGGCCGGCAGGTCGTGACCTGCTTCACGTGCCATCGTGGCAGCACCGGCAGGCCGCTCGTTGTGCCGAGCCTGGATCTGTTGTACGGCGCGCCGGCTCCCGAGGAGCTCGATGTGCTCGTGCCGCCGGCGTTTCCCGGCGGCCCGACTGTTGAGGAGATACTTGACAAGTACGTCGCCGCCGTCGGGGGCGCGCAGGCCGCCGCCGCACTCACCAGCTACGTCGCCACGGGGACATACTCGGGATACGGGCCCGAAGGAACGCCTCGCCCAGTGGAAATCTATGCGAGGGCACCGAATCAGAAGACGATCGTGATCCGCGAACCCGGCGCAGGCGATAACACGACGACCTTCAGCGGCACCGCGGCGTGGCACTCGGCGCCTTTTCGCCCGTACGACATCCTCGAACTTCACGACGCGGAACTCGAGTCGGCTAGGGCCGAAGCGGAGTTGACCTTCCCGATCAACATCAAGCAGGTGCTCACCGGCATGCGCACGAGCGATGACTTCATCGACGGTCGTGTCCTCAAGGTCGTGCAGGGGTTCAAGGGCGCCGCGATCGTCACGATGTATTTCGACGACGAAACGGGTCTGATGACGCGCCTGGTCCGCTCGACGCCGTCGCCGGTTGGCCGGTTGCCCGTCAGAATTGACTACTCTGACTACCGCGCCGTGGGCGGGCTCATGATGCCGTTCAAATGGACCACGACGTGGCTGGACGGTCGGTCGAACTTCGAGTTGAGCGACGCGCAGCCAAACGTGGCGATCGACCCGGCCATGTTCGCCAGGCCGGCGCCTCCGAATCCCTATTAGCGCGGATTTCACTTCCGGCCCAGGAGGCGATTATGGCGCCCCGGCCGACACAGGACTGTTTGCGGTTTCTCGGGAGCTATGCACTCATGAAATCCGCACGAGTCGTTCGCCCAAGACCCGATCGTTGTCCCACGTCGTAGCCGGGTATATATTGGCGCTGAAGTCGACGATGATCTCCGGGGAGTTGTGACAACGGTGAAACCCCGCATGCGCAGGAGGGTGTTCAAGTGAAAACGATCTCATTTTTCGTGGCGTGTACAGCGGTGCTGGCCTTGTCGGGCTCCGCGTTGGCACACCACGGCGATGCGGGACGGTATATCGAGGAGATTGCGGAAGTGACGGGAGTCGTCGTCGAGACCCAGCTGATCAACCCGCATTCGATTCTGGTGTTCGACGTCACCACCGACGGCAAGACCGTCCGATGGCAGGCGGAGCTGGGCGGAGCACAGGCATTCATCAGAATGGGCTGGGCCACCAGGGTGAACACTGGTACGCGGGTCACGCTCGAGGGCCGACGTTTGAAGAGCGGCGCTCCCTACATGAACATGACCGAGCGCGCGAGACTCGTCCTGACCGACACCGGCGAGGAAATGATCCGCAACAACAATTACGGTGAGCCGGCAGGGTAACAGGTCGCGCGGGATCACTCGGGTTCTACGCGGTCGTGATTCGCTCAACCGCTGAGGCGCATCGGGACTCATGCGTGGCGATCCGGGCGCGAACGTGTGCGCAGGTGCTTCGTCGTCGGTTTCCGTGACGTCATCCTCTTGGCCGAAGAGGAGAATCTCACCACAGATTGGACAGAGTACGACATGACAGACCACCGCGCGAAGTCCAGGTACGCCGGGCGCATCACGGTCATCGGCCTCACCGTCATAGGCATCACTGTCATCGGAGCACTCGCGATCGCCTCTCTCGCACGGGCACAGGACGCCATCGGCGACCATGCCGGCCACGTGATGGAAGCGGTCGCGCCGGATGTCGACGATAGCGGGATTGTCGTCGACTTCGAGTTGGTCGAGCGCACAGGTCGACTCGTCACGGATGAGGACTTTCGCGGCCAGTACATCCTGCTCGGGTTCGGATTTACGCACTGTCCGACCGTGTGCCCGCTCATGGCTCGGAACATGGGTCGAGTGCTGCAGTCAACCGACAGAGCGACGACGGGTATCTTCGTCAGCGTGGATACCGAGCGCGACACGCCGACCATCACGCACGCGTACGCCTCTCGCTTTGGCGAGACCATGCGGGGTCTTGGTGGCAGCGTTGATCAACTTAACGCGGCAGCCAAGAACTTCAAGGTCAGTTATGCGGTGACCAAGACGCAGGACGCGTACACGGTCCAGCACACGTCGAACGTGTTCCTGATCGATCCGGATGGGAAGCTGGTTGACGTATTCACGTTCGCGACCACTCCAGAGACGATCCTGAAAGCGATGCGGTAACGCATTGAGCAGCCACTCAACGAGCGCCGGCGCTGCCAATCGAGCATCCGCATGAGCAAGGCGACACCGACACCGACACCGACTCCGACGCACCCGATCAAGCTTGGCCTGCTGGCGTTGGTCGCGGTGGCCATCGCCTCTTCGTGGCTGGTGTTTCCCTACCTCGTCCAGGGCCAGCAGCTCTTGCGCGACGTCGGCGACAACAGCCGAATGATCAAGGCTGGCAGCGTGTCACGGTATCTGACACGAGAGCTGATCAACACGCCGGCCCTCGAGATCACCGCGACGCTGGCGAGCGACGAATATTTTCAGTATGTCGATCGCGCGGCCATCGTCGGGAATCTTCGTCCGGATCGGAACGTCGTCTTCTTCGTCAGCGAGACCATCCACCGCGGCGACCTGCCATCAGAGCCGCCTCGGGCAACCCTGCACGTCGGCGATCGCGTGTTCCAACCGTCTCGGACCGAAGGTCCGTCGGATGTAGACCATCACAGGCTTACTGTGTACAGCTTCGCGAAGCGAGATACCGACGGGAACGTGATCGACTTTGACGCGGCCGGTCGCGTACGCCTGTATGTCGCAAACCCGTATCTGGGTAGCGCACGGGACATGACGTTTGTCGGCAGTTGGAATACGCCCTACGCGCTGCCTGAAGAGCTCAAGTCACGAGCCGATGTCACACCGGTGGCGATGCTCGCGCTCGGCGCCGGCTTGCTGTCGTCGGTGTTGACGCCGTGTCTGCTCCAACTCGTCATCATGTTCGGCGGGATTATCGCCGGGTTCGCAACCGTTCCCGGCAAGACGGGTGCTGACGTCGCCCAAATGACGCCTTTGATTCGGCGCAAGGTTGGCCAGGTCTCAGTTGCATTCGTGATCGGCTTCACGCTGCTGTACGGTCTGGCCGGGGCGGTGATCGGCGCGATAGGGCATCAGTCGCAACTGTTTTTCGCGGAGTACAGTCGCATGGCGGCGGTCATCTCCGGCGCTATCGTCATCGCGCTTGGTCTCTGGGTTGGCCTGCGCGGTACCCGCGACATGGTCTGCAGGATTCCTGATCGCAGAGCGATGGATGCGTTGTCGGTCAGGGATATCGCTGGAACAGTGATCGCATCGATGGGCTACGCCCTCGGTTGCACCGCGTGCTTCGGAGGGGCCATTGTGGCAACCCTGGTCGTCTACGTGGGCGCCATCGGCAGCGCGGCGATCGGCGCGGGCATCATGCTGACCTTTGCCATAGGAGTCGCCATCCCCTTTTTGCTTGCAGCGTTCTATATTTCGAGAGTCGAGAGCATTCTGATCGCGCTGGCGGGACACGCGCGTTCCCTGAGCTACGCCAGCATGGCGATCATCGTCGCGTTCGGCGTCATTTTGATCACTGACAACTTTCACACGGTCAGTGACTTGATGTATCCGTACCTCGGGTTGTAGCAGCCGCGCCAGAAGACACCTATGCGTAACCAGACTCTGCTGATCGCTCTAGTTGCTGCGGTGCTGTTGCCGGCGCCGGCTGCGGCTGTCGACATCTCCAATCCGCTCAAGCTCATATTCGTTGCCGATGCCAGGGACAACGTCATCGATGTCATCGACGTGAATTCTGGTATGGCAGTGTTCAGAATCGAGACCAGGCATCCGGTCGATGACCTCGTTGTCACACCGTTTGCGCCCGTGCTGATCTATACAAACATCGAGCGCAAACTGGTGAGCCTCTACGATCTCAAGGAACAGAAACTCGCCATGGAGGTCACGTTGCCGATGACTCCCAGGCATATGGTTCTCGATACCACCGGCACGAAGGTCGGATTCAGTGACAGTCAGGATGGTGGTTTCGTGCTGTTCTCCGCCTACGGTGGAAGCGTGATGTTCGCGATTGACGATGCACCGCCCACGCGGGATGTGCTGTTCGATCCCAATGAAATCGACATCTACTACAGCAACAGTGAGACGGGCGCGATCGGCCTCATCGATACCAACCTCCGGAAGACCGTCGAGATGCCGGTGACCGACGTACCGGGTCATGTGTTATCAGCGCCGAGCCGCAGCCTTGACGGGCGGTATGTCTACGTTGCCAATGAAACGACGGGGGAGGTCTACTCCCTCAACGCGTTCTCGAAGGTCGTCTATCGCACGTTCGACATCGGCGCGGTGCCTGCCCGGCCGTACACGACGCCGGAGGGGCTGTTCCTGTACATGATGGACAAGGAATCCGGGCGCTTCGTCTCGATCGAGCAGAACCGATTCGAACAGTACGTCGATACGGTCATCGGTCAAGACATCGATCTGGTCACTGTCGGTCGTTTCGATCGACTGACCCTGCTCGCCAGTACCGAAAACCGCCGGTATTTCATCTACGACAATGTCCGACGGTCCGTCGTCGAATCTGGCGAGTTCGCGCATACGCCGCTCGATGCGCAAGGGTCGGTCGATGGCCGCACGGCGTACGTCGCATTCCGCGACAGTCCCGAGGTTGCGATGTTTGACCTGGAAGACCGCGAGATCACGTACGTGCAAGCGACCAACACCGGTGTCGGCGCATTCAGCGTCGGCCTGTCCAACAACGTCTGTCACTGAATGCGCGTCCGCCGCTGACACCGGGGCGCCGCAGCCGCGGCCACGTGTCGCTACTGCGGGCCGCCACTGCCTCGACCGCCGCGACCACCCCCGCCGAAGGTGCCAGCAGCGCCAGGGCCGCCCTGGCGTTGGGTGACGGGAGGAAGCACGTTGGAGTAGATCGCATCGTGGCGCACCCGTTTGCCGGTCTCGTCGAGAAAACTCAAATTCTGCTGGAACAGCCCGGGCGGCGCAGCGTTGCGCGGCACGGTTCCCTCCACGATATACAGGCGGTTCTCGTGGAGGTAGATGGCGGCGAAGGTGCGCGATTGATCGGCGTTGGTGATCTGGAGCTGGTGCCCCTCTACGAGGTCGATGTAGTGCCACGCGTCATACGTGACGGTGGCGCCCTCGCGTTGCCGGAATTTCGTCGCCGCGTACTGAATAGACGCCATGATGTCGATGCGCCAGTACATCGCCCCGGCGAACGACACGTTCTTGGTCACTTCGGCATGCCGGGCTTCGGAGTCGGAGTAGTCAATGGCAGTGACCGAAAAACGGCTCGCGCCTTGCTGCACCGAGTAGACGCGTCCCTGGAGGACCGCACCGTATTCGGACGGCCAGGTGATCTCCTCGACGACAGGCTCACCCGGGAACGTAATGGAGAATCGGTCGACTCTGCTGACGTACGAGTCCCACTCCTGCGCCAGGGCGGGGCAGGGCACGCACAAACCGAGAGCGACGAGAAGACTGAGAAGGCGCATATCTATCCTCCGGGTGGTTGAGAACGTCGGCTCATACTGCCAGAAAAAGGGGGGAGGCTGCCAGGACGTGCGCAGTCTCCGTCTGGTGCGGCCTCGCACTGCGACTCTCGCTGTTTTGCGCTCGCTGAGTTACCATCCGACGCTACTGCTCCAGAGAGGGAAGTCGGCCATGAGAATGTCGTTGAGATCATTGAGCCTCAGCCTCGTTGTTGTTGCGCTCTTCAGCGGCGGCGCCGAAGCGCAGGTTTCCGTCGACGCGCTTGTCGAGCGCGGCCAGGAAGTGTATCGCGCTGACGTTGGCTGCTGGGTGTGCCACGGCGAGACAGGGGAGGGCCTGCTCGGGCCGTCGCTGCGATTCGCGCCGACGCCGGCGAATATTGCCGATGAGATTCGAAACAACCCCGTCATGGGCGTTGTCGCAGCCGAGCTCGATCCCTCCGATGAAGATCTGGTAGCAGTGTCGATGTACCTGCGCACGCTGGCCGACCTCCCCCTGGACGGCGATTTACCAGGGCAGTGGCGGGCGGAGCTGACGGAAGCGAGGGCACGCCGGGCAGATCCGCGGGTCTTTGTGAAGACCGAGCGTGACCTCGCCGTAGAGGCGATCGAATCCTTTGGCTCGGTGCTGACCGGTTGGGAGCGACGTGCGAAGGCAGGCAGCCTCCTGACCGCCTACGAGGCCGAGGTCGTTGAAACCTGGGAACCAGGCGAACCGCGGTTCGAGCCTCAGCCGAATCGGACCTACTTTTACGAAAGCGTCGGCGTCAACGCCAAGCCGGCCGTCATGTATCAGGGCTATACGGCGCCGGCATCCAATCAGGTTGTTGTTGGGGACGCAGCCACCAAAGAGGTCATTGCCAGTGGCATGCTGCCCGCCGATCTTCGAGGCGGGGTGCACACGACGGTCATGTCGCCTGACGGACGGTATGTCTACATCATCGGCCCGCGCGCGCCTCGCCCGGACGGCACGCCTGACCCTGGTGGCGCGACTACCATGATCAAGGTCGATGCTCTGACGTTGCAGCCGACCAAACAGATCACCATCGGTGCGCGTCTGCATCACGGCCAGTTGTTTCAGGACAGGTACTTGCTGCTGGACATGTTCGGCCGCGACCCCGACGGTCTCGCGTTGATGCTCTACGATCCGGAAACCGACACGGTCGTCGGTGGGGCAACCGATGTTGACCTCGGGGGCTTCGCCTACACGGTGTGGACGGACGATGAATTTATTTATGCGTTGATGGAGCCGGCTGGTTATGCGCCGGGCCGAGGCTCGGGTGTACGCAGCGCGAATAGGCTCCACGGCGGCACGATGGTCGCCCTTAGGCCATTTTGGATCGCGAAGATTGATCCGACCAATTGGGAAGTTGTGAAGGAGTATCCGCTCCCTGGTTATCGCGGGAACTGGGCCGTGATCGATGCCAGCAAGGAGCACATCTACGTGTCGATGTCAGGCTCGTCCAATGTGACGAAGATCAATATCGAGACTGGCGCGATCGTCTGGACGGCCGGGGCAGGTCCTGGCCCGTACGGCATGAGTCTGACGGCGGATGAGTCGGAGATCTGGATCGGGTCCAAGGGAGAGAACATGGGAGAGTTCGGTCGCACCATATCGGTGCTCGATGCCGAGACCGGCCGGCCCCGCGCAACCCTGTTCGCGGCCTATGAGATGGACCACGTGCTCCTGTCGCCGAACGGTACGGAGATGTGGGCGACCAGCAATGCCGAAGGGCTCATCCTGGTGTACGACGCCGAGTCCCGCGAACAGACCCATACGATTGAGATGCCGGGGAACGGTGATCCCCACGGTCTGGTCTGGGTGCATTACGACGCAGAGGGGCAGCCCAGGGTGGTTGGTGACCAGGGCGGCCATCATGGCGGCGTGAACCCCGCAACCGGCGCCGCGCTCAGTTACTAGATTCGGCTCCGAGCGCTCTAGGGCTCCAGGCTATGGCTCCAGACTGGCCAGTTGCTGGAGTAGCTGCCCTCTGGGACTGTCGGCGGGCACGAACCGCTGCACGCGCTCGCCGGCAAACACTTCGCCCGTATAGATGTTGCCCATCGAATCGACAGCGATCATGTGAAGCCCGAAGAACTGTCCACCCGCTTCGCCCATGCTGCCGAGCTGCCCGACGATCTCACCGGTCTCACGCTCCAGGAACCAGACGTGATTGTTCCTGAGGTCTGAAATGTACAGGTACCGCTGCTCCGGATCCTGCGAGAACCCAACGCCGCCGGTGGCCCCGTTCGTCGTCGGCGCGATCACGAACTCCTTGTCCTGATAGTTGCCCTGCGTGTCCGTGACGTGAATCCGGTTCGCAGCCCGATCGGCGGCGTAGACCATGCCATCGTTCGAGAGGTTGAGCGTGAGGTGCCCCGCAAAATCCGGAGGCATCGGTCCCCCAGGTGTGTAGTCGTGGTCGGCGTCGTCAGTGCTGATCTCTGACAGCGGCTTGCCGTACGCACCCCAACCCCGCTTGAACTCGAAGGTGTCCTTGTCGAATACCAGGATGCGACCGTTCAGGTAGTTGTCGGCGAGATATATCTCGTTGGCTTCTTCGTCGATCCGGATCTCCTCAAGGCCCCCCACGATCATCGGGGTCTCTGGCGGATACTTGGCTCTGAAGGCGGCCCGAGCTTCGGCTGCGGCGGCGACGGCCGCTGGGTCTGGTGAACCACCGCCGCGCCCACCTGGCAGGAATCCCGCCACCGGGCCTCGTCCGCCCTCGCCCGGTTCTCGCTCAGGTGGCCACGGCGGAAGACCGACTCGAGCACCGTTTTCCCTTTCGGGCGTGCGAGCAATCTCGCCGACAACCTCGCCGGTCGCCGGGTCGTACTTGCGAACCGTGTCCTGCCCGAGATACACGAAGCCGTCGTCGTCCACATCCATGCCGTGCCCCTGCGGCGCGTCGAACGACCCGATGACGTCCCCGTTCTTGCTGATGTGGATCATCGATGGTGGCCTGGAGCAGCAGTCAGCCAGCCCGGTCTCGCCATAGAGCTCGATCGCTGTGATGTCGTTCGGACGGTTGTAGACCCACACGTCGTCGTTGCTGTCGACCGCAAGGCCTGTCGCCCCGCCCATCTTCCAGTTGTCGGGCAGTGTTTGGGGCCACCCGGGGTCGTAGATGTAGCTTGGAACATCTCCCTCGCCACCGATACGGATCTGGGCAACGTCGGCTCCGTCCTGGGCAGGTCCGGCGCCACAGGAACTTACGAACGCCGCGCCGCCGAGCAGAGCGAACCAAGTGAGTGTTCTCAGACCGGATGTCATCATGTGACCTCTCTGGTAGGCACGGGGTCGTGGGCTGCAGTCTATTTCCCGGTAGAAAGCGGGTCAATGGCCGCGGCGGACCGCCGGGCGAAGGGAACCGACCGTCGGGGCGACCGGTAGGACGTACCCGGCGCCGATCTGGAGTAGGCTCGGCGCTGGTGCACACGGGGCAGGGGTTCGCGGCCGAGATGTCGCCCCAGACGTCAAGAGGTTCGGGGGAGCGATGCTGGAGCGTGACCCAAAGCGTTGACGCGGTCGGCCATTCCGACGTGCAAACCGCTGGCGTTTCTTCATAGGAGTCTCAATGACCAATCCGCTTGCGATGGGGAGTCAGGGCAGTCCAGACTGGCGCTCGGACACGGCGATCGCCTATGCGATTCTCAGGCTGACATTCGGCGTCAATCTGTGCTTCCGCGGCGTCGTCCGGATCACGGTAAACGGGCTGGATCAGTTTTCCGCCTTCCTGACCGGGCAGTTGGAACCCACCTGGTTGCCGGCGATTGCCGTAAGTTCCTTCGGCTACATTCTTCCCCCTGTGGAAACCCTCATGGGCTTGGCGCTCATTCTGGGCCTCTTCACCCGCCCGGCACTCATCGTCGGTGGACTCATGATGACCGCCTTGACGTTCGGCACGATGTTCATGCAGAACTTTGACCTGGCCTGGCTGCAACTCACCTACGCGCTCGCCTTCTTCATCCTGCTGGCGGCGCGGTCCTGGAACACCATCTCGGTCGACAGCATGTGGTTCCCATCGGGAAACGGACGCGACAACACTTGAGGCGGAGCTGAGACCGCGCAGGGGGATTCGGACCTGCGGATGTCCCGCTCCGTATTGAAGTCGGGTATCCTACTTCGTCGCCTGCGGCTCGCCGCCAGTACGAATCCCTGCCTGCCACGACAGCGGGCAGCTGATTCGGGCGCACGAATGTAACAGCCCGCTCCAGCAGGAGGTCAATGATGTACGTAGCTCAGGCCAGACGCCTGACAGTCGCAGGTGCTCGAGAGATGATGACCACGGCAATCGGCCTCGCCGATGCGGAGAACATTGCGATCGCAGTGGCGATTGTCGACGCAGGCGGACATGTCGTGTTGGTGGAACGCATGGACGGGGGACGGTTTCATACCGTGCATTCGTCCACGACCAAGGCGGTGTGCGCGGCTTCGAATAAGCGCCCGACCACCTCAAAAGGCGCCCAGGCGCAGTCGCTCGATACCGCCCACGCCATCGGGTTGGCACTGGCCGCCGGTCCGGAACGCTGGACGGCGATGGAGGGCGGCTATCCGATCATTGTCGAGGGCGAATGCATCGGCGGCATCGGCGTATCGGGTGGGAACTGGGAATTCGATGACCGCGCCGCGCGCGCGGCCGTGGAAGCCATCGGCGCCAAGTACCAGATTGACAAACAGTGAGGCTGTCCAAGATATGAGCGTAGAGCCGGTCAGGGTCGGTTGCCTCGGCATGGGATGGTGGTCAGATGTCCTGGCCGACGCCATCACCCGGTCGAACACGATCAGTATTGTCTCCTGTTACACGCGCTCCGAGCAGAAGCGGCAGGCCTTCGCGGCGAAGTACGGCTGTCAGGCCGCACCCGGCTACGAAGCGATGCTGGAGGACGACAGCATCGAAGCCGTCATCAACACAACGCCCAACGATGTACATCTGGAGACCACGCGCGCCGCGGCCGCGGCCGGTAAACACGTGTTCCTCGACAAACCGATCGCCAATACGATTGCGGATGCTCGTGGGCTGACCGAGGCGTGCCGTAGTGCAGGCGTGATCCTGGCGCTTGGCTATCAGCGTCGCCGCGAGAGCCAGGTTCGCTGGATCCGCCAACAGATCGACGCTGGCGAGTTCGGAAAGCTGGTGAACGCCGAGGCTAACATCAGCCGAGACCGGCTGGGGAAGGTAGACCTGACGTCCTGGCGCTACACCGCTGCAGGTATGCCGGGTGGCGTCATGCTGCAGATCGGGATTCACTACACCGATGTGCTGACATACCTGATGGGCCCCATCACGGCGGTCAGCGGACGCCTCGCGCAATTGGTGTTGCCTGGAGACAACCCGGATGTGGCCAGCATGGTGTTGGAGCACGAGAGCGGCGCACTGTCCACGCTGAACGCCAGCTATGCGTCGGCTTCTGAGTACTACCTGCTGAATATTTACGGCAAGGAAGCCAGCGCGTACTACGACCTCCATCAGGGGCTGCGGTTCCTGAAGCGCGGGTCGACGAAGTCGGTCCCGGTGGAGTATTCGGACCAGGACGCCATCGTGTCGGAACTCGACGAATTCGCCGCCGCGGTACGCGGCACCGGAAGACCTGAGATGGGCGGCGAAGGAGGCACGGCGTCGCTGGCTGTGCTGCTGGCGGGAGTTACCTCGGCGCGCGAAGGGCGGCGCGTCGAGATCGCTGAGATACTTGACGGGTAAGATTACAAGATGGCTATGCTGACAGACCTCAACCGACCTGGGCGTTGGCGCTGCACGACTTTGATCGCGGCGGCGCTGATCGCGATTGCGTTGCCGAGTCTGGCGCGCGCACAACAATTCCCACGACAGGCCGTTGAAATGACGGTGCTCTTCGGCGGTTCCAGCGCGACCATTGCACAGGTACTGGCCGATGCCATGTCCACGGAGCTTGGGGTGCCGGTCGCCGCCGTGAGCCGCACCGGCGCGGGCGGCGCGGTGGGTTATGCCTATGTGAAGTCGCGACGACCCACCGGCTACGACATCGTGTGGAATTCGAACTCGATCAGCACGGTCTTTCACAGCGGCAATATTGATTTCGATCACCGAACGTTCGAGCCCGTGGCCCGCGTCGGTATGGAAGTGCCGGCTCTGGCCGTGCGTGCTGACTCAAGTTGGCGGACTCTTGATCAGTTTGCCGCGGCTGGCCGGACAAAAAGAATGAGAGTGGGTATTTCCGGCCGAGGCTCTTTCATCCACCTGGCTTCGGCGGCGCTGTTCGACAAGCTTGGTATCGATGTCGTCTACGTCCCGTACGGGCGGGGCACCGCGCCGACGGAATTACTCGGCGGGCGGGTGGACGCCGCGTTGCAGTGGCCGTCGCAGTTCAAGGCACAGGTCGACGCGGGGCAACTCCGTGTCATCGCCGTGACAGGCCGCGACCGTGTTCCGGTACTCCCCGAGGTGCCAACAGCCATCGAGCAGGGCTATGACGTGGACATGGTGATGTGGCGGGGCCTGGCGGCTCCCCAGGGCACTCCGAACAACGTCATCGCGCGGCTTGAGACAGCAGTTCGCAGGGTTGTGGCGAGCCCGCGGTTCAGGCAGGTCAGCGCCACGCTCGGCTTCGAGCCCGCCTTCCTGCCCGCCAATGAGTTCGCCAGAGTGATTGCCACCGACGACGCGGCGATCGGGAGGCTCATGGCTCAACTTGGTCTGAAGAGATAAGAGAGGGTCGCCCGGAGTGCGCCTGGATCGACTCGACCGGTGGCTGGGTCCCTCGCTGACGCTGCTGGCGCTGGTCTGGCTCTGGCTCGTGTACGCCTACATCCCTGGCGCCAGGTATGAAGGGGAGCCAGGACCCCGAGCCTTCCCCGTCTTGCTTGGGGCCGTGTTGGCGGGACTGGGTGTGATCATGACACTGCAGGCCGTGGTGTCGGCGCGTCCGGCGCACGCCACGCTGCCGCCCACACCCCTAGGGCGCGCGGCAGGAACGACGCCGTTGCCGACGCGCCGTGAAGCGGCGCTTGCGGCCGGCACCTTCGGCCTTCTGGTTCTCTACGCGTTTCTCCTCGACAAGATTGGGTTTGTGCCCGCCACCCCGGTCGTGATCGCGCTTGCGATGTATGGCCTGGCACAGGTGCGCCGATGGGCGTTGCTGGGGTCCATAGCCGTCGGCATCACGCTCGGGTGCTGGGTGATTTTCGATGTGCTGCTGGGCACGCCGTTGCCAAGCGGGTCATGGGTGATGTGGCCATAAATCCGAAGCCTCCGCGCACCACCCACCGTCGGGTCGAAATGGGCGGGCACCCTGAGGTGTCAGGTCCCAGGATTCAATAGTGGACGCGTTGCTCCAGGGCATGTCGGCCGTCCTGACCGTTGGCACGGTGGCGGCCATCGCGGCCGGTGTTGTCGCCGGACTGGTGTTCAGTGCGATTCCCGGCCTCACGTTCTCGGTCGCTCTTGCGCTCATCATGCCTTTCACGTTCGGCATGGAACCGATCCCTGCCATGGCTCTGCTGCTGGGCGTCTATTCGGGCGGGATGACGGGCGGCGCGGTCTCCGCCATCCTGCTCGGTATTCCCGGCACTCCCTCCGCGGCGGCCACCGTGCTCGACGGCCACCCGATGGCGCGCCGGGGAGACGCGAGTTTCGCGCTTGGTGCCTCGGTCATTGCGTCCGCCTTCGGTGGCCTGTTCAGCCTTGTCGTGATGATGCTCCTGCTGGAGCAGGTGGCGGGGGTGGCCATCAGGTTTGGCCCGGCCGAGATCTTCGCCCTGGTGCTCTTCGGCCTCTCCACGATCTGTGGGCTCGCCGACAAGTCTATGACGCGCGGTTTGATAGCCGGTGTGCTTGGACTGATGGTGATGACGATCGGTCTCGACGAACTTGACGGCGTCGGGCGCCTCACGTTCGGCACCGTGCAGCTCCAGCAAGGCGTGAACATGCTGGTCGCGATGATCGCGCTGTTCGCGGTCCCTCAGGTCATCAGCACGTTCGTTAACTATGGTCGTGTCGAGCAACCCGTGATTGCCGGGCGAGTGCGCGCCGTGTTCCCGTGGCGCCGCGTTGCCGGCTGCTGGTCGATTCTGCTACGGAGCTCGGTCATCGGTACGGCGATCGGGTCGATACCTGGGACCGGTGGACCTATTGCCTCGTTTCTCGCGTATGACCACGCGCGTCGCTTCAGCCGCCGTCCGGCCGAATTCGGCACCGGAACGCTCGAAGGCGTGGTGGCACCAGAGGCGGCCAATAACGCCGTGATGGGAGGCGCCCTGATTCCGGTCCTCAGCCTCGGTATTCCAGGAGACCCGGCCACGGCGATCATTCTTGGGGGTCTGCTCGTGCACGGGTTACAGCCAGGGCCGATGTTGTTCCAGACGCGCCTCGACGTCATCTACGCGCTGTACATGGCGATCGCCGTGTCCTGGGTCATCATCCTTCTGGTCCAGTTGGTAGGCATCCGCCTGTTCGTCCGTGTGCTCCGCGTGCCGCCGCATGTGCTCGGGGTGTGCATCCTCGTGCTGTGCGGAATCGGCTCCTACGTGATACGCAACGCGATCTTCGACGTGTACCTGATGGCGATCGTCGGAATCTTCGGCTACGCTCTGCAACGGATGCGCATCCCGCTCGCACCCGTCGTGCTGGGCCTGGTTTTGGGGCCGACACTGGAACAGCAGTACCGCACAGCGTTAATACTGAGCGAAGGTAGCCACCAGATTTTCTTTGAAAGCGGCGTGGCGATGGTCTTCTTCGCGCTGACGATGCTCACCATCGGCTGGCAGGTGTGGTCGTCACTTCGCACCCCAACCAAACCAGAACCAGAGGCTACCTGACATGACGGCTCGAGAGATTCGTTTCGCGGCTCCCGGTGGACCTGACATGCTGAAGGAGGAATCGGTCGCTCTGCCGAGGCCGGCGGCCGGCGAAGTGCTGGTACGCCAGACGGCGATTGGCCTCAACTACCTTGACGTCTATCACCGCTCCGGGGCCTACCCGTTGCCGTTGCCGAGTGGCGTCGGTAGTGAGGCCGCCGGTGTCGTCGAGGAAATCGGACCGGGCGTTTCCCTCGTGGGTGCGGGCGACCGTGTCGTGTATGCCGGCGGCCCGCCGGGCGCCTACGCGAGCCACCGGAACGTGGCAGCCGAGCGACTCGTTGTCGTGCCAGACGGTGTGACCGATGAACTCGCCGCGGCCGTGATGCTCAAGGGCATGACCGTCGAATACCTGCTAAACCGTTGTCACGCCGTGACGCCTGGCGAGCGCGTGCTGTTCCACGCGGCGGCCGGCGGTGTCGGACTGCTTGCCGGCCAGTGGGGCCGCCATCTCGGCGCGACGATGATTGGCGTTGCCGGGGGCGCGGACAAGTGTCGGCTCGCGCGTGAGCACGGCTACGCCGAGGTCATCGACCGGACGAGCGAGGATGTCGTCGACCGCATCAAGGCGATCACGGACGGCGCGGGTGTTCCCGTCGTGTACGACTCGGTCGGCAAGGCGACCTTCGACGTTTCGATCGCGTCCCTCGCCCCGCGCGGGCTCTTCGTGTCGTTCGGCACCACGACCGGAGCGCCACCGCCCGTGGAGGCCGGCGCGCTCCAGAAGCGCGGGTCCCTGTATTTCACGCGACCGACGCTGGTGACCTACACCGCCACCCGTGAGGAACTCGTCGCGTCGGCCACGGCGGTCTTCGACCTGGTGGCTCGCGGTGTTCTCGTGGTGCACATCGGCGCGCGATACGCGCTCGCAGATGCCGCTCGCGCCCACGCGGATCTCGAGGGCGGCAAGACCGTCGGGTCGTCGATCCTGTTCCCATGAGTTGTCTGTAGGTGATGAAACAGAAGGCAGTCAGGATGTGCCCATGACGGTAAGAACGCAGCGAGCGATGCTCCTGGTTGGCGCCGCGGTCGTTGTCGGGATTGTGCACGGAGCAACAACAGCCCCACAGGCGCAAGCGGTGCCTGCGTCCGCGGCGCAACTGCGGCAGAGCACCTACCTCAAGGCGTCGAACACTGACGGCTTCGACCATTTCGCTTGCGGCGGCTCGCTGCCCGGGCACATCGGAAACGCGCTGGCGATGAGTGGTGACGGCAACACCATGGTGATTGGCGCACCGCACGAAAGCAGCGCCGCGCGCGGCATCAACGGAGACCAGGCTGACAACTCGCGCTATAACTCCGGCGCGGTGTACGTCTACGTGCGCAGTGGCGACGACTGGATGCAGCAGGCCTACATCAAGGCGTCGAATCCTGGACAAAGCGACACCTTCGGCCTCAGCATCGTGCTGAGCGGCGACGGGAACACGCTGGCGGTGGCCGCGCCCTGGGAGGCAAGCGCGGCGACCGCGGTCAACGGCGACCAGGATGACGACTCGCTCCCGCAGGCCGGTGCCGTCTACGTTTTCGCCCGCGACGGAGAGACCTGGTCACAGCAGGCCTATCTCAAGGCGTCCAACACGGGGCGGCAAGGGGAGGGCGACGATCGCGATGGCGACCAGTTTGGGTTCGCCGTCGCGCTGAGCGGCGACGGCAATACGCTGGCCGCTGGGGCAATCGCCGAGGATAGTAACGCCACGGCCATCAATGGCAACCAGTCGGACGACTCCGCAACGTCGGCCGGCGCCGTCTATGTGTTCGCCCGGGCGGGGAGCATCTGGGCACAGCAGGCGTACGTCAAAGGTGCCAATACCGGGCGGGGCGATCTCTTTGGCTACGGCGTTGCGTTGAGCGCCGACGGCGCCTCGATGGTGGTTGGCGGTTACGACGAGGACGGCTCTGGCAGAGGCGTGGATCCCGTGGATGACAACGACGTGTTCGGAAGCGGCGCGATCTATGCGTTCGACCGCGCGGGCGACACGTGGAGGCAATCGGGCTATTTCAAGGGTTCGAGATCGCAGCGGAACGACGCGCTCGGGTACACCGTCGCGATCAGCGCAGACGGGAACACGATCGCGGCCGGTGCCGGAGACGAGTCCTGCCTGAACGGTGGAGTCAATCCTTCAGGATGCGACGTCGACACGTTCCCCCCGGAGCTGGGGGCGGGTTCGTCTGGGGCGGCCTACGTGTGGGTGCGCAGCGGAGACACCTGGACCGAACAGGCGTTCATCAAGTCGTCGAATCCCGAACTGGCTGATTGGTTCGCTGCTCGCCTGGCGCTGAGCGGAGATGGCAGCCGGCTGGTTGTCGGCGCTCCGATGGAAGACAGCGATGCCAGGGGTTTCAACGGGCGACAGAACGACAACTCAGTATCGGATTCTGGCGCCGCGTACATCTTCTCGCGCAGCGGTACAACGTGGAGTCAGGACGCCTACATCAAAGCGTCCAACGCCGACGCGTTCGACGAGTTCGGTAGCTCCGTGGCGCTGAGCGACGACGGCGGGACGATCGTCGTGGGCGCGCGCATGGAAAGTGGCGCCGCCAGCAACCTCGACGGCGACCAGAACAACAACGGCGCCGGCCAGTCAGGCGCAGTCTACGTGTTCGTGGAATAACGGCGCCAGAAGAGCGACACAATAGCGTATGGCAGCCTCCGTGTACCGGTCGTAGCGGGCACATTCGTCATCGGTCTGATGCTGTTGCCGCTCTCAAGCAATACGACAGGCCAGAGTTTGCCGTGCTCGCGGCAAGGCTGAGTCGAGACGGTATCATCGGACGATGAAGCTGCTTGCCGCGTATCTCGGTGATTACTGGCAGCTCGTGGCACTCGCGCTCGTCCTTGCAGCGATCAACCAGATCTTTTCTCTTCTCGATCCGCTGATCTTTCGGCACGTCATCGACCAGTACGCGACGCGTTTCTCGGAGTACACCACGGGAGAATTCTTCCGTGGCGTCAGTCTGCTACTCGCTGCGGCGGTCGGCGTGGCCTTCGTGTCCCGCGTGGCGAAAAACTTCCAGGACTACATACATCAACGTCATCACCCAGCGCCTGGGCGCGCGGCTCTACGCCGACGGCATCCAGCACTCCCTCGAACTGTCGTACTCGGTGTTCGAGGACCAGCGGAGCGGCGAGACGCTCGGCAAGCTGCAGAAGGTCCGCATCGATGTCGAGAAGTTGATTTCGGCGGCGATCGGCGTCCTGTTCACGTCGCTTGTCGGCATCATCTTCGTGATGATCTACGCCTGGAGCGTTCACTGGCTGATCGCGCCGATCTGCTTCCTTACCGTACCGGCCCTCGGCATTCTCAGTTCTGTGCTCAGCAAGAAAATCAAGGTCATTCAAAAGACGATCGTGGCCGAGACCACGGCCCTTGCGGGCGCGACAACGGAGTCGCTGCGGAACATCGAGCTGGTGAAAAGCCTGGGTCTGGCGTCGCAGGAGATCGCGCGTCTCAACAGCACGACCGACAGGATTCTCGAGCTGGAGCTGAAGAAGGTGCGCTACATCCGCAGCCTCAGCTTCATCCAGGGAACCGTCGTCAACGCTCTGCGCACCAGCATCATGTTCCTGATGCTCTACCTCATCTTCGTGCAGGCGATCACGGTGGGCCAGTTCTTCTCTCTGTTCATCTACTTGTTCTTCATTTTCGGTCCGCTTCAGGAACTCGGGAACATCATCAACATCTACCGCGAGGCGGAGGTGTCGCTGCAGAACTTCCAGGACATTCTCGACATGAAGAAGGAGCCGCGGCCAATCAACCCGGTGCCGTTGCCGGAGCTGCGCGATCTGTCCTTCGACCATGTCGGCTTCCAGCACCAGACGGCCTCGTCTCCAGCCCTCACCGATATTTCGTTCAACGTCACACGCGGTGACACGGTTGCCTTTGTCGGGCCCTCTGGTGCCGGAAAGACGACGCTCGTCAAGCTGCTCGTAGGGCTCTATCGCCCACAGATCGGCGACATTCTCTACAACGGTCACTCCGTCTCGGAGGTCGACCTGAATCAGTTGCGCGAGCGTATCGGATTCGTTACCCAGGACACGCAACTGTTCTCCGGCACGATCCGCGAGAACCTCTTATTCGTCAACCCGAAGGCCACCGATGCGGAGTGCCTCGATGTCCTGCACAATGCATCGTGCGACAGCCTGCTGGCGCGTGCGTCGCAGGGGTTGGACACAGTGATCGGGGAGGGTGGCGTGAAGGTATCCGGGGGCGAGAAGCAGCGGTTGTCGATCGCGCGCGCGCTGCTGCGCCGGCCCCATCTGCTCGTCTTCGACGAGGCCACTTCGTCGCTGGACTCTCTGACCGAGGAGGACATTGGCGAGACGATCCGCGAGGTAGGGCAGAGCCAGGATGTCATGACCATCCTGATTGCTCACCGACTGTCGACGATCATGCACGCGGACCGTATCGTCGTGCTGGAGCGCGGCAGCATCACCGAGTCTGGCACGCACGCGCAGCTCCTGGAGGGAAAGGGGCTGTACTACGCGATGTGGCGGCAGCAGATCGGGGAGAAGCGGACGAC
>Ga0115002_10002412_pt1 | contig 24476 bp, 24 predicted proteins | sample ArcticOcean_MG_C_8_FD_89576 | JGI IMG/M metagenome (GOLD analysis project Ga0115002, IMG submission 89576) | Marine microbial communities from western Arctic Ocean - ArcticOcean_MG_CB11_86 | ecosystem: Environmental > Aquatic > Marine > Oceanic | place: Arctic Ocean: Canada Basin | collected... | reverse complement strand
TCCGGTGGATCAAAGGGAAACTCAATATACGGGCTGCCCGTCGTTCCCGCCGCGACGTGCGCATTCGCCAGAAATTGAATACCGTTGCCCCACGTGTGCGGCGAGAAAATCAAACCCGCCTCCTCGGCAAGGAATGCGATTTTGGCGGCACCGGTAATTCCACTCGTCAGACAGCAATCAGGCTGTAGAACGTCGAGGCAACCGCGCTCAATTATCGTCGAAAATTCATAAGGCTCGGTAGTCATCTCGCCACCAGAGATTCGCACTGAAACCGCATTCCGGAGGGCCGTCATACCGCCGTAGTCACCACGATGAAGCGGCTCTTCCATCCAGAACACGCCAAGCTCATCGAGATGTTGCGTTACCTCCAACACCATTTCAAAAGGCCAGTAGGGACGTAAATCACCCGGCGTTCGCCACGCCCGATTGCAATCAACCATCAGGTCAATTCCATCGCCCACGGCGGACCGAACCGACTCGATGACCTGCAAGTCTTCCCGCCGGTCCTCCCGGCCGAACCGCACTTTGATCGCACGATAGCCTTCGTCGACCAGGAACCGAGCCTGATCAGCCATGGCTTGGGTGTCGCGCAGCACTCCGGTCGATGCATAAGCGCGCAGCCGATCCGTTTTACCGCCGAGCAGTTGCCAGACTGGCTTGTTTTCCACACGTCCCTTGAGATCCCACAAAGCGACATCGATGGCCCAGCAGCGCCCGATATCAAAGGAAACATCGTCGAGTAGCGAGTGATGGCGGCTCAGGTCCAGTGGATCCTGACCCAAAAAAAGATGTTCGTAGTCTTGAAATGAGCTCGACAGGTATCCCGATCCGATGCCCACGGCGCCATCGTCGGTGTGAATGCGAACGACGGTGAGGCCGAACTTCGTTCGCGGCACCGGATCCCATGCCGCTGGAAAAGGTGGCTCAAGCGGCAATGAATGCCGTGAAATTTCGATACGTTCAATCTTCATCGGGGTGAGCGGCTATCCAAAGACCCTAACCAGCGCCACGGAGTGCGTGGCATGTCGTTGATTCGAGATGCCGCCAAGCGACCACGGAAAGCGGAGAATGCCCTAGACGACTTCGTCAGTACGTGACGTCGTCTCACCGTAGCGCTTCAACGCAGGCTGTCTCAGGCCGTCGTACAGGCTGTCGACCTTTTGATTGATGATCCGCCCTTCCCGCTCGAACAGACTGTTACCATTCGCGTCACTCTCGACCAGGAATGGACCGAAGTTTTCGACTTCCAGAACCCACATCGCCTGCGCGATGCCCAAGTCTTCCAGCCAGTGCGCGTCGACGATGCGCTTGATTCCGCGGCCCAGGAGTGCGCCCGTGCCATAACCGACCGTCGACAGGTAAACCGCCCCGTTCGGAACAAAATGCGTGCGGTAGTCCTCTTCCGTCATGCCACCTTTTCCGATGATGGCGCGGCACCCCGAAATCTCAAACCATTGCTTGAGCCAACGTGCAAAACGAAAGCTCGCCGTCGCCGTCACCGCGCCGAGATTAAAGGTGCCATCTTCATTGACCGAGGCCGCCGGCGAGCAGTGGAAGTTGACGTTTCCCAATGACCTAAATGGAACCGGTGGCTCCCGTCCTTCATCCAACACCCGCTTGTAGAGACCCTCGCGGCCCGTGTAGACGACTCCATTCAGGTAAACCGCCGTGCCCAACTCAAGCCCGACGAGCGATTCATCCGTAATCGGAAGTTGAATGTGTTTCGTCTTCACTGCGCGACCACCTTATCCAATTCCGGCGTAACGCCATCCCATTCCACCGTGTCGCGCCGGTGATATGGCGTGAACCATTGTGGATCGGTGCGGTAGTCGATATCTCCTCCGGCACCAAGACGGACGACCGCCCGACGGGAAGACAGGCAGAAACTGTGAACGCTCATCGGCATCCCGCCGGTGTGGGTGTAGGCCACTTCAATATGGCAGTCGACAACCATCGACTTGCCAACAAAGCCCATCGGGCCCATCCCGATGTTGTTGCCCATCTCTTTCAACTCTTCCTCGAGAGCCGCAATTTCAGGATCCGGACTGCGATCACCCACCACACGCAAACATGCGGCCTGCTTGCCGATGGTCATCGCCGAGTCCTTACTGCCGCCCAGCCCGATACCGACGATGGCTGGCTGACACGCCAGACCCCGACGCCCGAATTCCAGCATGACATCGAGGAAAAACCTCTTGATTCCGTCGATCCCGTCTCCCGGGAAGAGCATGCGGTAGTCGCTGCCAAACAGTCCGCCCTTGTGAACCGTTGTAATGTCGATCCAGTCGGCATCGGGCTCGAACGAATACTCAATCTCGGGCGCCAGAATGCCGACGTTATTATTGTGGTCCAGGCGCGAGAGCGGATGGACGCGATTGGGGCGAAGCGGCACCTCCTGGGTGGCCGTTGCCGTGGCCCATCTCAAGGTCCTCTCAAGCGCCACGAAACCACCCTCAACCTGCGCCTCGTTGCCGACCTTAACGTAGTAACGCGGCAACCCGGTGTCGGCGCACATGGCTCGGCGGTCCTCTTCGGCAACGTCCCAATTCTCGCACATTGCCTCAAGCACGAACCGGCTGAGCTCGTTCTCCTCTTCGTTGACCATCTGCTTGATGCCGGACTTGTAGTCTTCCGGAATCACGATGGCCGCCCGCCGCATGATCTCAAGCGCGGCTTCGCTGATGGCATCCTGTTTGATCATTCTGAACCTCGGTTGCCTGTTGGGGCGCATGGCTGATTGTCCTGGGCGCGTGTACGGAGCGCAGTCAAGCTACGGCCGTTTCAGCTTCTTCGCGAATGAGTGTGTCGCCCGGCCTGACACGCGAAAATTCAACGGGTGCGGTGCCGACGTCGATCGTGCCGCCGTTCAGGCGCGCGGTCGTGAAGTAAGACGACTCAAGATCACCTTCTTCCGGGAAATCCTCGCGGTAGTGCGCTCCCCGAGAATTTTCGCGGGCCAGCGCGGCTTCCGTGATCGCCTTGCTGACAAGAATCAGACTATCCAGGTTCAGCCAGTCATGCCATGTCAGGTTAAACGTGCGATCGGACGCGGCGACACCCGTCTCGGCCAATTCATTCTCCAAGTCGACCAGAGACTGACGCGCCCGCTTCATACGGTCGGGGTCACGGATGATTCCGACATCGTCCCACATGATGTCCTCAAGCCGCTCCCGCATATCGAGCAGATCACCCGATGGTTTTCCAAAAGGATGCAAGCTGCGCTCGACGGTCGCGTCGATCACCGACTGATCGGGATCCGCATACGCGCCCTCCGACGTCACCCAAGGCCCCATCACATCGCCGGCAATTCCGCCAAACACCGTGGAATTCGCCACACCGTTGCCACCGAGGCGATTGGCACCATGGACGCCGCCCGTGTCCTCACCTGCGGCAAAGAGTCCCTCAACCGAAGTACGGCACGATGTGTCGTATTCAACACCACCCATAATGTAGTGCGCTGTCGGGACGACTTCCACGAGGCCCTCAACGAGATCAAAGCCACAGTCTGCACAACGTTCCACCATGCCCTTGAACTGGCGGCGCACCAGATCGTGGTCCAAATGCCGCATGGTGATGAACAATCCGTCGTTTGGACCGATGCGTCCCTGACGCATTTCCTCAAACATCGCACGACTTACGATGTCGCGCGTGGCGCGTTCACCGCGAGGATCGTAGTTCTCCATGAAGCGTTCGTGTTCGCCGTTGAGCAAGTAGCCCCCGGCGCCCCGCAATCCTTCTTCGATGATCGTTCCGGTAATTCGGGTTTCGCGCCCGGCGATCAGACCGGTCGGGTGGAACTGCACCATCTCCATATCACGGAGCGAAAGTCCCGCACGCAAGGCCATCGCCATTCCATCGCAGGTCTTGTCAGCCGACGGTGTGTGATACCTGTACATCGTGGGCCCGCCGCCCGCCGCGAGCAAAACAGCCTTCGCTTGGACAAAGTGGAAGCTGCCGTCACGGACATCGATCAGCAGCACACCCGAAATCCGGCTGCCGTCCTTGGCAGGGACCAAGGCGATAGCCCGATGTTCCTCCAGTCGGTTGATGCGGCGCGCCCAGACCTGCTCCGCCAACCGGTTGATGATCTCGATGCCGGTGAGGTCACCCTTGTGCACGGTCCGGTCGAACGTCTGGCCGGCGAACGCTTTCAGATGGACACTGCCGTCCTGGTTACGATCGAAGAAACATCCAAGCTCATTTTCCAACTCATGAATGCGCTCGATGGCGGTATTTATCAGGGTCCAGGCGAGATCCTGATTGTTGAGCCATTTCCCGCCCTGGATGGTATCCATGAAATGGCGTTCAACGGAGTCGCCATTCCCGATCGCAACGTTGTAGCCCCCTTGCACCATGCGCGTGCAACCGCTCTTGCCCAGCAGTCCCTTGACCGCGACAGTGATGTCCAGATCAGGCGCAGCCTTGTGGGCATGGAGCGCGGCAAAAAGCCCAGCGCCACCGCTTCCCAAAATCAAAATATCCGTTTGGTGCCGGGTGATGGTTCGGTCGGTCATTGCGGGCATCTGCCTTTGAAATTTGGGCAGACATCCGCCCTTGAATATCGGCTCATCTAATTGGCGTTCATCAGAAACAGCAGTCCGGCGGCGACGGCAATTCCCGCTGTGATCGCGACAAATGACTTCTGCCAGTTGCGCCAATCCAGGAATTCAAACGCCAGCAAGCGCACGCCACCGACCATGTGTCCGGCAAGCAAGACCACCAGCAGAGTCTCACCAATTTTCACAACAGGGGCTTCCGTCCAATCGAGAAAGGCGTCAAACCGCGCGGCTTCCTGAACGGCCAGAGAGAGTGTGTATAGATGAAATGGAATGAACACCGCCAACGCCACACCCGACACGCGATGCAACACAAAGGCCCAATACGTGGGATGGTTCCGCAATGCGATGGCGTACTTCATATCAGCACCCTCACCGCGCGAACGCCGAGAACGATGACCGTCGCGCCAAACAATATGGCCGCAACGTCCAAGGTCCTGCCTGACCAAGGTGTCATTTCCCTGACGATGGCGCGCAAGCCGATCGGGGCGTGAATGGCAACAGCGACGACGAACAGGCCGTAGATCGCGCCCCACAGCGTGCTGCCTTCCGTGCGCGCAAGAATTTCCTGGGCCGACAAGCCGCCTTGAATCGCATAAATCATCGTCCCCAAATGGATGAGCACCAAGGGAGCCATGACGAACGCGCTCGCACGCTGTGCGATGAAAAGCCAAATTTCAGTACGGCTATTCAAAGCTCACCTCGCAGAACAGACTTTGTCGTCGCACGTTTAAGCCCTGCAATAGCCGCCGTCGGGTTCAAATCCTTCGGACAGTACGTCATGCACGCCTGATGACTGTGACACTGATGACAGCCCGCGTCTCCAGCCACAGCGGCAAGGTGCTCCGTCCTTCCGCCATCGCGCGAATCATTGACCAATGTCCAAACCCGGTTCAATGCGGCGGGTCCCAGGTAATCCGAGTTCCAGGCGACAACATCGCAGGCCGAATAACAAACCGCGCATCCAATACATTCAATCCCGGCATCCGCTTCCTGCCGTTCACGGGAGTCCGGCTCTACCTGGGCAAATGCTTGTCTGTTGTCCGAGTCCGATGGAATGAACTGGCCGGTGGCCCGCTGCCACTTGTCGAAAAACGGTGCCATGTCCACGACGAGATCCCGGATAACCGGAAGATTCCGCAATGGCTCAATCCGGATATGACCATCCTTTGCCACACGATCAACGTGGGTCCGGCACGTCCAGCGTGGCACGCCGTTGACCGTCATGGCGCACGATCCGCACATACCGACGCGACAGGCAAAACGATATGACAACGATGGATCGAGTCGCCGTTGCACATGCGAGACCACATCGAGGATCGTTTGGCTCGCACGTTTCGGCACACGGTAGGACACGAACTCGCCGGAATCCTTGCCGCGCCAAATCTCGACAACAAAGTCGCCTCTCTGAGTCGCCTGCTCCGTCACTGAGTATGTCTCCGCTTGGGGTCAGTTCCGACTTGTGAGAGGAGGCGGGGAAAAATCACCGCGGAGGGAGCAAGCGGCCTGCGGCTCGGTGCAATACCGCTACGCCACATGACATTTCCTGAAGCACGCAGTATCGGCGCTTGGCGCGTACGAATCCTGTCCATGGCACGTCCTTTCGATCAGCCAAAATTATTGTAATGCCCGCCCCAATACGCCCACGCCTCTATCCGGACGTGATGCACGCTTCTAATACGAAAGTTGCCACGCAGTCATCCCCGTGACAAGGCACATCGGGATCAGGCTCGTTAAAAGGGCGACCGGCCGTAGTTCCCCGATGATGTACAGGTGGCTGGGTGTTGGTGCTTGGGGCATGGATCGAAGTCGCGCGTTTGCCGCGGGCGATAATTACATCGGCTAACGAACACGCGTCGCACCAGCATCAATCCGACGTCGTGGCGGCGTACAACCTCTTTGGTTCTGTACGGCGATTATTGAATTGTGGGCTCGGCCTTACGATCGGGCTCGATCGCCAATATGTGGGTCATCACGCCATCCCATTGGTATTCGCGCGCAAACTCCACCGCTTCGTGCCAGCCCACCGACTGGACGAGTTGCTCGGCCATTTCCCGTTGATATGTAGAATTGTCTTCCATCACGTCGCTCCCAACGCGAGCCTGATCCGATGGTGCGCCCGAAATGGTTTAGGAAATGCAAACGTGAGGACTTGTGGCGGCTCAGCGCAATGCCCTTGAATGAATCATCGTGAAATTTCGTTGCACCGGTTGAGGTGACTGCATCCATCGGAGGGTCGAGCCAAAGAGAATCCTAGGGATTCTCCTCAATCGGCCGCCAGTCGCGCACCATTCGAATGGCTTCTTCGAACTGTGCCGGCGGCAACAACAGTTTTGTCGAGTAGCGGATTCGCGCTGCCGACTCAAAGTCTTCACCGGAAAATTTGGACATTGCGATCGTGGCCCACATATGAGCCCGAACTAAATATCTTTTTGTTCCCACGCCGCTGGTAATCAGCGCCGCGAGATTGAGCACGGCCGGCGCATATCCCTGATCGGCGGCCCGGCGATACCAATCGACTGCGACATTTGAGTCTTTCTCGACGCCATATCCCAGCAGGTAACACTGCGCGAGATCAGTTTGAGCCTTGGGGTTCCCTTGATCTGCCGATTTCTGGAACCATGCCGCAGCTTGTTCGTAGTTCTGTTCGACGCCTTCCCCTTTGTAGTAGAGACCGCCCAGATAATACTGGGCATCCACGTTGCCGGCCGCCGCCAGCGGCGTAAGTTCCCGGTATGCCCGGGCGTGATCGCCGCTTCGAGCAGCCTGCCGGGCCGAGTCCAGGTCGGCAAAGACGGGGGAACTGGCAACAACACAGAATGCGACCCCCAGCAGCCAGTAAAGTGCCCTGTGCATGATCTGACGTCGACAAGCCGGGGGTTTCGTTCGGAAGTTGGTCAAGGTTCACGCCTATTCAGCTACTCAATACGCCTTATGGCCATAAACCTGGCGGCTAAAGAACCTTGGGCGACCACGCTTCGACCCGGGCTCGAGCCTCTTCGATTTCCACCGCACTCATCTTGAGTTCGATCGCGCGAACGAACGCGTGCGCGAAAATCGCGCCTCTGTTCGCGGCGATCGCCGCCCACATGTATGACTCAACATAGTCTTTGGGAACGCCCACGCCCTCACGATAGAGAACACTTGCGGCGATTTGTGCAGAATTTTCCCCTTGATTGGCGGCCTTGATAATCCAGTGTGCCGCCTTTGTGTCGTCCTGTGGAACGCCCCGACCATCCCGATAGAGATTTCCAAGCTTCATCCGTGCCTTGGGATGTCCCGCTTCAGCAGCTTTTGTGAACCACTCAACAGCCAATGGATAGTTCTTGGGCGTACCGTCGCCGCGTTCATGGATCAAGCCTAATTCCAATTGGGCCTTGCTATCCCCCTGGTCCGCCGCCTTGAGGTACCACGCCCGGGCGATATCCAAGTCCGATTCAACACCCAAGCCGCGGTGGAACAGATGGCCGAGGTTATATTGTGCTGCTGGTCGCCCCTACTCGGCCAGCGGCTTCCAATTTTCGTAAGCCGCGGCATAGTCCTCTTGCTCGTACGCGATCATGCCCAAGGCATAGTCGGCGCGGGCAGGCATCCCAGCCGCCACGAAAATCATGATCCCTAGAGCGATACGCAACATACGGCTTCGAGTGTAACCCATCCGGGGCACGTGAGGATGCATCCAATACGTCGCTTCGAAAAATTGTGATCAGGGTATGAAATATGCAACTCGAAGACTGCAGGTTCCCGGCAGCACCGCAGGCAACATTTGATTTCTACAACTGAGTCCAAATCATGATTTGGACTCAGGCAGGAGCGCGTCATCCAGAATGGCGCCGTCGAGAATTGCCCCGTCGAGTATCGATGTTTGGAGGTCGGCACGTTGCAGCTTTGCGCGTGACAGATTAGCGCCCGTTAGATCAGCTTCCCCCAAATCTGCACCGGTCAGGTCCGCCCCCGACAAATCGGCACCCGCCAACGAACTTGCCCACGACCGAACGATCGACTGCCCCGTCGGGTCTCTCAGTTCAATCGGCACAAAGGTGGTATTGCGAAACATTGCCAATCTCAGCATGGCATTGCGGAAGTTTGCTCCCCGCAAATCCGCAAGGGAGAAATTGGCCCGCGTGAGGTCAGAGTTGGAGAAATCAGAGAACATGAGCTCACACTGCATGAAATTCGCGCCAGACAAACTGGCCTTCGAGAGACCGGCGCCGCTTAGAGATGAACCCGAAAAGTCTATGTTCCGAAGATCCAATCCCGAAAGATTGGCCCGCATCCCCTCGGTTCCTCCGGAGCTACTCCACAATTCATGCTGCCCAATGACGTTTCGAATTTCCGGAGCCAGCGTGTCTTTGGAACTGGACGTCACAACATCCGTTAGGTCGGCGCCAGATAGATCGTTCGCTTCGAGATCAATTCCCCGCATGTTCGCGCCAATCAGATTTGTCTTACTGAAATCTGCCTTGCTCAAATTGCTGCCCGATAGGTCCGACCCTGTCATCTCCGATTGGTCGACCGTTGCCTCAGACATATTTGCCCGGCGCAGTGATGCACTCGGCAAGTAGCTATCGGTCATCTTGGCTTGACTCAGATTTGCGCCATCCAATTGGCAGTCCGACAAATCGGCGCTGCGCTCCGGCTCGCCCATCCTCATAGAACCTGGGCGCAAGTCCACTTCCTGAAGGTTCGCGCCTCGTAGATCCGCGCCATGCAGTTAAGCGCCACGCAAATCCGCGCGGAAAAAATTCGTCTCTTTGCCTTCAAGATCTTCCAGATTGGCGCAAAAGAGATCGGCGAAGCGGAAATCACCACCACTGACGATACTCTTTTTTAGATTGAGACCCGCCAGCAACGCAGACTGAAGATTAATGCCGGGAAGACGAAGCCCGGATAAATCCACATCCTTCAGATTCGCCCGTTGTCCGCCAGACTGACCTTTTACGAAGCGCTCATGGCGACGGACTATGCTTACGAACTCAGCAGGATCCATCGCCGTGCGCTTTCAGAGACACTACTTTCCGGACCTGATGATTCCCCACCGTGAGTGATAATTGTCCCAGGCAAGACGTCGCAATCCAGAGCCAACTGCCAACTTTTGTGATACATGACCTTTATCGGTTTGGCAGCCAAGCCGCACACAGCGACTGGCGGCGCCATCCAATTAACCAAACATTAACACTACTCATTTGGGACCAAATCCAAATTAACCAAGTGACAACAGTCACATTCGAGCACAAATCGACTCGCGAATCCTATTGGCGCCGCACCTCAATCGGGCAAAGTGTGACACCAATCACAACAGGTCACGGCGCCGACAAATAATGGGCCGTTGGACTGATGACATAGGATTCGGCGGATTTTAGCGCTCATACGATTGCATTTTGCACTCTTAAGTTGCGTATCTAAGAATAGCGACCAACTTCACTAAACGGTCCAGTTGGACCACCGAATTTGGGAGTCGCCGATTTCCGGGTGATGCGGCAACAGGACAGGAGGAGGTAATGGGACCTCTAAAAGGGATCAAGATCGTTGAATTCGCAGGCTTAGGGCCGGCTCCCTTCTGCGCAATGTTGCTGTCGGATCTTGGCGCCGAAATAGTCAGGATCGATCGCCAGCAACCGATCGCAGGCCGAATCGACCACGATCCCAGAAGCCAAATCCTCAATCGAGGAAGACGATCAATCGCCGTTGATCTCAAGAATCCCGACGGGCAGGCCGCTGTCCTTCGCCTTATCGATCAGGCAGACGCGCTTATTGAAGGATATCGTCCCGGGGTCATGGAGCGTCTGGGGTTCGGCCCGGACGTCTGCATAGAGCGAAATCCTCGCCTTGTTTACGGCCGGATGACGGGATGGGGACAGGACGGCCCCCTGGCCAAAGCACCCGGTCACGACATCAACTACATCGCGTTGACCGGAACGCTGCACGCAATCGGACGCAAGGGCGGGCCACCTACGCCGCCGCTCAACCTCGTCGGTGATTTTGGCGGCGGCGCCTACCTTGCCATGGGCCTCCTTGCCGCAATTCTCGAAGTCAAAGACTCAGGCACGGGACAAATTGTGGACGCTGCCATGATCGATGCCGCTGCTTCGATGATGGCCTACTTCTTCGGTTTCAGTGCCAGCGGCTACTGGAACGAAGAACGGGGCAGCAACTACCTGGATTCCGGGTCACCGTTTTACGACACCTATGAGACAAACGACGGCAAGTGGATTGCCATCGGTTCCGTCGAAGAGAAGTTTTGGGAGCAGACGTGGCACCTGCTTGGCCTCGACCTCGAAGACATGCCGGATCAGCACGATCGGCAAAGATGGTCGGAAACCAAAGAAACCGTTGCAAATGCCGTTTGCCGAAAAACCCGGGATGAATGGACGCAGATATTCGACGGCGCGGAGGCTTGTGTTGCACCGGTGCTATCGCTTTCCGAAACGACCGGCCATCCCCACATTGCTGCCCGTCAAACCGTCGTGAGCCGCGATGGCATCGACCAGCCGGCTCCGGCCCCCAGATTCAGCCGAACCAAAGCGGAGTTGGGGCTACCACCCCCTGCTCGTGGTGAGCACAGCGAGGACATTCTTCGAGACTGGGGTTTTGACGCGGTGGAAATCTCAGCGCTGACAGATAGCGGGGCGATTCTTCAGGCCTGATCGTCGGGAGCCTCAATTTTCGGTGGCTCCACACCCGCCACGTCACAGGCACCCATGAGCGTGTACGAGAAATCACGCTGGCCGTGACCTTCTTCAAACAGCCGATCATATTCAGTCATGGCGGTCATCCCGGTCGACATGGATACGTCCTGCTGCTCGCCAAGTTCGATGGCCAACCCTAGGTCTTTGCGCGCGTGCACCAAAGCAAAGCCAGGATCGATGTTGCCGGCCATCGCCATCCGCGGAAAATAGAACGACACCATCGCGTTCGACGCCATCGTGCTGGACATGATATCGACAGTTCTTTGAGGATCGAGCCCCAGCTTTTGGGCCAATGACAGGGCTTCGGACGTGATCACCGCTTGAGTGGCGGTCAGGTAATTGTTCACGAGCTTGGTCTGAACGCCGCTGCCCACGGGTCCGCAGTGGTGAATCGTATCACCCATCTTCTCAAGTATGGGACGCGCCCGATCGAGATCCTCCGGATCGCCTCCCACCATGAACATCGACGTCCCTGCGGCCGCGTGCATCGACGTCCGCCCGACCGCCGCGTCGAGAAACGCGATTCCCTTTTTGTGCAAAATTTCAGCGGCCTTCGTCGACGTCCCCGGAAATATCGTGCTCATGTCGATGACGAGCATTCCCTCCCGTCCGTTCGCCGCAATGCCGCCGTCACCCAAAATGACAGTCTCCACGTCATCGGATTTCGGCAGCATGGTGAGAACGACGTCACTGTTCCGGGCCACATCGCCGAGGCTTTGCGCCTGTTTCGCACCCGCTTCGAGGTGCGGATCCGCTGCGCCCGCAACGAGATCAAATACGGTTGCCTCAAAACCGTTCCGGAGCAGATTGAGGCACATCGGTCCGCCCATGCTGCCGAGCCCGACAAATCCCAGTCGTTCGGACATAAGTCTCTCCCTGTCTACTCGTCCAAAATCCTACTCGGCCGCCCGGTTAATCTGCTGGGGCCCCGAAAAACTCAGGTGAGAGCGCAGCGCTTCCGTCTCGAACACGTTGCCAGGGAGCACATTTGCGATGTTCACGTCCGGCCCGAAGTGGTCGATCAGGAACTTCTTGAGATAGATCACGTCGGTCGTCGTCGTTCCTTTAATCCAGGCGCCCGGCAGTTCGAAAAACACCTTGGTGACATCCAAGCCCGCGGCCAAATCGTTGATCAGTTGCTTGTTGGGCTCGCCATCCTCAACCAGCTCAGCGGCCTCCACGAGCACGACACCCGCGCCTGCCTCAAAGAATTCATTCGCCTGTTCGATCAGGGTCTCCGCGGTCGTGACGTCATGTTTCGATCCGACTTCGCCGTGCACGTGCAATCCACAGTCGACGGCGATACCCGTGATCTCCTGGCGATCCTGACTGGAGAGCGGCACGACGTTATCCGAAACCTCGATGGCGCCAATTCCGAGGCGTTTCGCCTCTTCGCAATAGGGCTTCACGCCCTCCATGCCCTGCGTGCTATAGACGAATTCGAGGAACTGGCCACCGAGGAACGGCTCAACCTGGTGATCCTCGTAAATCCCGATTTTCTGCCGCAGGTAGTCCTCTTCGTAGAGTCGCGCCGTGCCCACGACGAACTTGGCGACGTCGACATATGGCGCGATCAGTCCCAAGAGATCTTCCTGCTCACGCAGGGGAATGCCCCAGTCCATCATCATGGTGCAACCCTTGGTGCGGGGTTTGGTCGTGCTGCGTTCCGGTGGCAGCGGAATCATTGTGAACGCCTGAGCCATGTCCATCCCTTTCATCTATCTCGAATCTCGCATCGTGCGACAACACGAAAACGAGCGCATCATAAATCGAGCGCATCATATTGACGGGAATCGCCGCTGTCATGGACACCACCGGCCTACACGCGGATAATCGTCGTCCTCCGATACCTTCAGGCGTTCCTCCAGTCCCACATCTCATGATTCGTACATTCGTTTTTGCCGCCATCCTTCTGGCCACTCACGTGCTGACCGGTCCCGGTGCGTATGGGCATGACATCACAAATGGCGATATCAAGATTTCGCACCCGTGGGCCCGCGTATCGCTGGCTGTCCAAGTGAGAAACGGCGCCACCTATATGACCATCCATAACTCAGGGGCCGGGTCCGACCGCCTGTTGGGGGTGACGACGATCATTGCAGATCGCGCTGAGCTTCACGCCCACGAAATGAAGGGCGACGTGATGAAAATGCGCGCCCTCGATGCGATCGATGTTCCAGCCGGCGGGATGATCGAACTTAAACCCGGCAGCTTGCACATCATGTTATTCGGACTAAAAACACCCTTGAAAAAAGGACTGTCCTTTCCGATGACCCTGAAGTTTGAGGCTGCCGGAGAGGTGGATTTGATGGTCGTTATCGAAGCCGGAACGTCTAGCGGCGGTCGCGAAAATCACCGAAAGCACATGAATTAAGTAAGCGCGCGACAACCACCGCAGCCGACAAAACATTGACGTCAACGAGGTTGGCAGCTTTTTCTCTGATCCCGAGCGTGCTTCCCTTCCACAGGCAAATAAGCAATGGCATTGAGACTCATCGATTATTTCGACCGTGGCGTATCCCTGGATCCCGGACGCGATTGCTTCGTTCAGGGAGATTGGCGGATCACATTCGGCGAGGTCCAGCGGCTCACGCACCGAATTGGCAATGCCCTCATCGCAGAGGGAATCTCAAAAGATCATCAAGCGGCTGTGTACAGCCCCAATGACGCGATGGCTTTTATTTGCGTGCTGGGAATCCTCAGAGCATGTGCGGCGTGGATCCCGATCAACGCACGCAGCGCAATGACTGAAAACGTTCATGTACTGGGCGACAGCGGTTGCGAACTCCTGTTCTACCATAGCTCGTTCGAGGAGCGGTTGCCGGAGATCCGTGAACAGGTCCCCGGTATCCGCAAGTTCATCTGCGTGGATCGTGCGGGTCCTGACGCCCCGTCATTGGAAGAGTGGATCGCGGATCAGGAAGACACCGCGCCTTACATCGCCTGCGACCCGCAAGACTACGCGGCCATCCGGTATACAGGAGGCACAACCGGTGTCCCCAAGGGCGTTCCCCTGACGCATCTGAATTTCGCCTTCATGCTCGCCAATGCTTCGGTCGCAATGCCGTATGACGTGCCGCCGGTTTACCTTGCTGCCGCACCGATGACGCATGTTGCGGGTGCTATGTCTCTCATGCTTTTGCCACATGGCACCACGATCGTCGTCATCGAACGACCAGTGCCTGAGATGATGATGGAGATGATCGAGAAGCACAAGGTGACGACCGTATTTCTGCCCCCAACGGCTATCTACATGTGGCTCGCGCATCCGAAGGTCCGCGACTGCGACTACTCAACCTTGAAGTATTTTCATTACGCGGCCTCACCCATGTCGCCGGAGAAACTTAAAGAGGCCATCGACGTCTTCGGGCCAGTCATGTCCCAATCTTACGGACAAACAGAATCGCCCTTCATCAGCACCTACCTCTCCAAACAGGATCAGGTGGAAGCCTGCATTGACCCGGACAAGGAACACCGGCTCCGGAGTGCGGGACGGCCGAGCTTGTTCACGTCGGTCGAAATCATGGATGACGACGGCAACCTCGTGCAGGCCGGCGAGGTAGGAGAAATCGTGACGCGTGGTGGCATTGTGATGGTCGGATACTACAAACGGCCAGACGCGACGGAGGAGGTTTCCACATTCGGTTGGCACCACACGAACGATATTGGTTACAAGGACGAAGACGGGTACGTCTACATTGTCGATCGCAAGCGCGACATGATCGTTAGTGGAGGCTTCAACGTGTGGCCTAGCGAAATCGAGAATGTCATCCTGACACTGCCGGCGGTCCAGGATTGCGCAGTGATCGGCGTTCCCGATGAAAAATGGGGGGAGGCGGTCAAGGCCGTGATCGAACTCAAACCCATGCAGCGCGTGTCGGAAGATGAAGTCATGGCGCTTTGCAAAGACAAACTTGGCAGCGTCAAATCACCCAAGACCGTTGAATTTTGGGATGAGCTACCCAGAAGCGCCGTCGGGAAAGTACTGAAGAAAGATGTGCGCGAACGGTTTTGGGTGGGCCAGGAACGCCGGATCGGTTGACGGCAATCATTTGACGGTCGCAATCTCCATCGGTTGAATAGTAGAGTTATGAAAGCAGCCCAGTTCGCCTATTTTGGATCGCCACTCGAGGTCATCGAGCTGGACGAGATCCCGGATCCGCCACCACCGGGGAACGGCGAAGTTTCTATCGATGTGATGTTTGCGCCGGTAAATCCGGGCGATCTCCTGGCGATGGAAGGTCGCTACGGTGCGACCGCACCCAAACTGCCCAACATCGCCGGTGTCGAGGGGCTGGGCCGGGTGACCGAGGTGGGGGAAGGTGTCACGCACGTAAAGGTGGGAGACCGGGTGCTGCTGCCACCGGGACATGGCACCTGGTGTGAGAAAATCACTGCTCCCGCTGCCCAAGTCTCCCCTCTGCCCGATAAGGGTGATCCGCAACAACTCTGCATGATGCGGGCGAACCCAGCCGCGGCCTATATGATGCTGACATCGTTCGTTGCTCTCTCTGCCGGAGATTGGATAGTTCAGAACGCCGCGAATTCGGGTGCCGGGCAGTATGTGATCGAACTGGCCAAGCTCGAAGGCATCAAGTCGGTCAATATCGTTCGCCGGCCTCGGACGATCGAACATCTCAAGGGGCTCGGTGCCGATGTCGTGGTAGTCTATGGTCCCGATCTGGCCGAGCGCATCTCAGCCGAAACAGGCGGGGCAAATATCAAGCTCGGCATCGACGCCGTCGCCGGAAAGGCAACCCAGGAGATGGCCCGTTGCCTCGCCGTTGGTGGCACCATCGTCAACTATGGATTGTTGAGCGGTGAGCCTTGCATGGTCGACTCGCGCGATGCGATATTCCGCGACATTCAGCTACGCGGATTCTGGCGTGCCAAGTGGCAGATCACCGCGCCGCCCGAGGAGATTTCCCGAGTCTCCGATCATCTGTCGGAACTCGTCGTTCATGGCAAGTTGCGCGCAGACGTGGAAGCCGTTTATCCCTTATGGAAGGTGCGCGAGGCGCTGCACCATGCGCAGCACAGCGACCGTATGGGGAAGATCCTGCTGCAGATGAATGACTGAGCTTCGCAGGCAACGGAACGGATGAGATAAAGTATGAGCGGAATCAAGGCCAGATGGGAGTTGATCCTCTTTCCACCGCTTGTCCTGACGATGGTGTTGCTCGTCGCATCGCAGTTCATCTTCATCAGGGGCAGCTTCCACAAGGACCTCGGCTACGGGGACCTGTCCACGACATATGAGCTGGTGAACTATCTCCGGGCCTTCTCAGATCCGTACTACCTGAACGTCCTACTGCTCTCGATAAATGTGTCTGCCACGGCCACGGTTCTCACGATGATTTGCGCGGTGCCCGTGGCCTACATCATCGCGCGCATGACGTCGCGATGGGCGATGTTGTTGCTGGCGCTGGTCGTGGTGGCCCAGTTCGTCACCATCGCCATCAAGGTATTGGGTCTCATCGTCCTGTTCAGCCCCGACGGAATCGTCAATCGGCTGTTCCTGGCGCTCGGCCTGATCGACGAAACTTTTACGATCCTGGGTACATTTCCAGGAGTCATCACGGGGCTGATGTACTACTCGCTCGGCTTTGCTGTTTTGTTGATCTACAGCGTGATTCTGACCATCCCGAGAAGCCTGGAGGAAGCTGCACAGATTCATGGAGCGGGACGGTTCAATGTCTATCGCCGGATTATCCTACCGCTTGCAGCACCGGGAACCGTGGTCTGTTCGTTGATGGTCTTTAACATCAGCATCGGGGGGTTCGCTTCGACGGCGCTTATCGGCGCGGGGAAAATCCTGACATTGCCGGTGATCGTCCAACGGAGCGTCGTTGTAAATTACAACTACGGTATGGGAGCGGCACTCGCCGTCATTCTCCTGGTATCAGTTATTCTCATAAATCTGTTCTCGGTCGCGATCATTCAGCGGTTCCGGCGTGGCAAAGGAATGACGATATGATCCACTTGGCCTCAAAGCGATGAACCCGAGGGCACGCAGCAGAATACTATCGACCGGATCCAGGTCCTTGATCCTGGCGGCGGTCTACATTTTTCTGTTTGCACCGATCGTCATCGTGATCGCAACATCGTTCGACTATGGCGACCGCGCTTACGTCATATTTCCGCCCGAGCGGTTCACCTTCGATGCCTATCTCAACATTCCCGAATACATCACCAATGGGATTTATTTGAGCGTCGGTGTGGGCCTCGCGACGGCGCTTGGCGCTTCCCTGATAGGCATTCCGGCCTCTCTCGGTATCGTGCGCAGCGATATTCCCGGGAAGTCCGTGATCATGACCTTGTTTCGTATACCTCTACAGATCCCGGGGGTGGTCATGGGACTAGCGTTTCTGCAAGCCTACTACGCTATAGGTGCCGCAACCGGCTGGTACGCGAATGGCACTTATATGGGTCTCGTTATCGCACATATTTTCGCCGCAACGCCTTTCGTCATTGGCGCCGTCGTGCCCGTCCTGCAGCGATTTCAGCCCACCCTTGAAGAAGCGGCACAGACTTTGGGGGCCAGCAGGATTACGACCTTCCGAAGAATCACCCTGCCATTGATCGCGCCAGGTGTCTTCGCCGGCAGCCTATATGCATTTATGATTTCGTTTGGGGATGTCCCGATTGCGATCTTTTTATCGAAGCCCGGCACATCCACATTCCCCGTGGAGGTGTTTTTTGCCTTGGAACAGGAATTCGATACCACGATCCTTGCTGCATCGACCCTCGTCGTCGTTTTCTCGCTGATGGTACTTCTCATCATCCAGCGATTCTCGGGCCTAGACGTATTCGTGCGAACGCGTTGAGTTGAGGCGAATGGACCGTTCCGAGATCGAAGAATAGGTTCGCGCCTAGTATTGTTCGAGGTCGCTCGATAATTTATAAACCTATCATCTACTGGGAGGATAAAAATGAAATCAAAGACTGCTATTAAGTTATTCGCTGCTGGCCTCGTGGCCGCTGGCGTCGTGGCCGCCGATTCCAAACCTTCGTATGCCGGCATGTTCGACGGCGTCGAAGTTCGCGTCGCGAGCTTTGGCGGCAAGTGGCGGAAATTGATCGAATCAACGGTCGGCGAAGCCTTCGCTAAGGAAGGCGGCAAGATGATTTATGTCGCCGGCTCACCGAGCCCAAACTTCTCCAAACTACTCGCCGCGAGAGGATCGGAGCCGCCCTTCGATCTCATGGAGACGACGGACGATTTCCTGCCGCCGCTGATGGACAAGGGAATGCTGGACGAGATCGATTTCAGCAAGGTCCCGAACGCTTCGGCAGTGCCATCGCAGGCCAAGACAAAGCACGGGGTTCTGACGTGGGTGACGCAGTCATCCATCATCTACAACACCGAAAAGTTCAAAGAGCACGGCATTCCCGTGCCCAAAAAATACGCTGACCTGAAGCACCCCAAGCTGCAGGGGAAGATATCGATCCCTGATATCGCCGGTGGCGGCGTCATGCCCTGCCTCGTGGGTATGGCACTGGAAGGTGGTGGTGACGAGACCAACATTCAGCCTGCGCTCGACCTCATTGCCAGCCTCGATGTCAAAGCATTCTGGAAGGGTAACTCAGGTCTGCGCACCCTCCTGAAGAGTGGCGACGTGTGGGCCGCCTGTGCTGGCGTCCACACGATGGGCCGGCTCTTGGGTGTTGCCCCGCTTTGGGCCACGCATGTCGAAGTAAAGCCCGGCATCCACGGCGTGCTGAAGCAAGGTTGGCTCGTAAAAATCAAGGGCGGCAAGAACGACGCGGCCCGTGATTGGATCGTCAATCATTTCATCAGCAAGGAACATCAGGAAGGCGTCATGAAGGGTTGGTTGCTGTCTTCCCGGGAAGATATCCTTGCCGAATATGCCTCAAGGCCCGGTATGGGCTTTATGCGGCTGAAGCCCGACGAAGTGAAGAACATGTACTCGATCGACTTTTCAAAAGTTGACCGTTCGGCCTACACGGAACAATGGAACCGCAAGGTCAGCGGCAGTTCTTGATCTAGATACTCATAAATCAATTAATGCCCCGCACTTGCTGCGGGGCATTTTTTTGTCACCGGTCTTCGAGGGACAGGTGAATCTACCCGCCACGGGATTCCATCGTGATCTCGACGTCGCCTTGCTGAATGAAGACCTGGGTACCCTGTTTCATGTTGCGAAGCGCCTTGAGCAGATCGACGAAGGACGAGGTGAGGATGGGTGGCAATGGCGCAACCGGCGGGCCAGTGAGCGCCGCCTCGGCGATTTCTTCGGGGAAGGAATAACGCAGGAACCGTTCCTCGTCTGACATCCCGGGATATCGCTTGCGCAACCGATCAACCGCCGGTTCCACGTCCGGAATTTCCAATGAGATCGCCTTGGACCCCCTTTCAACTATGCGGTCCAATACATCTGGATCGACCGGCGAGAGGTGCTTGCCGAAATACCCGAGCGCGTACTTCTTCACCTCGTCGGGGACGACGGAATATCGCTCGCCATGAATGGCGTTGAATGTTCCCTGCACCGCCAGGAACTGGGCAAACGGAGTCACCTGGATCGGCCAGCCCAGGTCCTTGCGGACGCGGCCGCATTCTTCCAGCACGTGAGGCAGCTTGTGTTCCAGGCCGACCTCGCGGAGCTGTGAGACCAGATTCGACAGCACGCCGCCTGGAATTTGATGATCGAAATGCGCGAGATCGAAATCCTGAACCTCACCCATCGGCTTGTCGTGCAGAAAGGCTTGCTCTTCGAAATGGCGGCTGATTTCGTCGACGGCCTGATCGTTAATTTCCACGTCGTATCCGGCGTAGCGCAGATTGCGCACCGTTGTCTTGACCGATGGTGGTGCGTTGCCGTCAGCCACCGGCCACACGCAGCAATAGAGGTTGTCGACACCATGTTTGACCGCTTCGAGATACGTGGTTTGCGGCAGGGCAACCAGGGAATGCATATGCAATCCCAGCGGCATATCCCCGATTTCCTTTTTCAGCGCAGGCACCAAGGTGGCCGCCCGCTCTGGTGTCAGCACACCACTGGCGTCTTCGATGATGAGTTCGTCGACGCCCGCGCGGTCAATGATTTCACGGGCCTTGCGAACGTATAGTTCGTCGGTGTGAACCGGACTCTCGCTGAAGAGCAGCCAGTGACCGATTTGGGCACCGTGCGCCTTGGCGCTGAGTAGTTGCGGCACCGTGTTGTCGTAGTCGTGCAGGCCGTCGAACGCGTAGACCCGATCGACCCCGTTCTTGGCCAGCAGTTCACCCCACAGCTCATTGATATCGACAGGCTGGCGATCGAAATTAAGCGCACAATTGCTGCGCATGATTGTCTGGAAAGGGCGAGAAATTCGGCGACGAAGTTCCCGGATTCGGGTCCAAGGATTTTCACCGATAAAGCGTACGGCGGCATCGAACTGCACCGCGCCGATCATTTCGACGACCCAGAATCCGGCGCGATCGAAAGCGTCCGCAACCGGGAGCATCATGGCCGTCGGCATCCGTGTCGCCCACAGGCACTGATGACCATCACGAAGGGTGGTGTCGACGATGCGGATCGTGCGGGTCATGCCTATGCAGCGCCTCTCCGAGCATTTGCCCGGGGTTTGAGTTCCACATCGATCTCCGCCCCACCAGCCGCAATGCGGGTCGGCACGTTCTGCTCCCTTAATCTCTCCAGGAGATGCAGGAACGGAACCGACATCGTCGGTGGAAGATTGTCTCCCGGTCGGGCATAGAGATCGTCGACGACGTCTTCGGGAAAGGAGTACCGCAGCATGCGTTCTTCGTCGTCGATATCCGGATATCGCTTGCGCAACTTCTCTACCGCAGGTTCGGGTTCCGGCGGCTGAAGAGTGATCGCCTGCGAGCCCCGTTCGACGATCCGGTCAAGAACGTTCGGTTCCACCGGCGCCAGGAGTTTTCCGAAATAACCCAGGGCGTAGAGTTTGACTTCGTCGATGATGATTCCGTACCGCTCGCCGTGGATGACATTCAGCGCTGCCTGAACCGCGACATGCTGAGAGAAGGGAGTGACCATGATGGGCCAACCCAATTCGGCGCGGACCCGGCCACATTCCTCGAGCACGGCCCCCAGCTGATCGGCCATGCCGGCCTGCTCCAGATTCGCAATCAGATTGGACATCACGCCGCCGGGGATTTGGTGATCGAACTGACCGAGATCAAAATCCTGCGGCCGACCCGCTGGTTTTCCCAGCACCGTGATCCCCGCTTCGAGATGCCGGCTGATCTGGTCAATGGCCTCGTCATCGATATCCAGCTCGTAACCGGCGTAGCGCAGGTTCTTGGCCGTGGTCTGAACGGAGGGAGGTGCGTTTCCGTCGGCCACCGGCGAGATGCAGGTGTAGAAAGCGTCGACTCCATGGCGAGCCGCCTCGAGATAAGTCCGCTGTGGCAAGCCGACCAGGCAGTGGCTATGCAGACCCAAAGAGCGGTCGCCCACGGCGGCCTTGAGCGCGGGCACGAGGGTTGCCGCGCGCGCCGGCGTGAGAATACCGCTCGTGTCCTGAATGACGATTTCGTCGACATCGGCACGCTCGATAATCTCATGTGCCTTGGCAACGTACATCTCATCCGTATGGACCGGGCTATCGCTGAAGATCAGCCAATGAACGGTGCGGGCGCCAAGTTCCTTCGCGTATTTGAGATAGGGCGCCGTGTTGTCGAAGTCGTGGAGACCATCGAAGGCCAGCATCCGGTCAGTCCCGTTGCGTAACAGAACCTCAATCCAGAGCCGGTTGATGTCCGCCGGTTTGATATCGAAGCCCAATACACAGGCACTTCGAATGAACCCTTGCAACGGCGTGTGGATCAACCGCTTCTTGATCTCACGCATGCGTTCGAACGGGTCGTCGCGCAAATATCGCACGCAGGCATCGAAGTGCACGTTTCCCATCAATTCGATGGCCCCGAATCCGGCACGGTCGAATGTCTCGATGACGGGCAGCATCATGGCCGTCGGCATGCGCGTCGCCCATAAACACTGATGCCCGTCACGCAGGGTCGTGTCGAATATTTTCAAGCGCTGCGGCATGTCCGAAATAGGGTCGCTGTTTGGGCGTTCAGTCGATCTTGATGGACACGATGGCCTGGTGCAGATCGACGGGTTCGGCGTTCTCCACGAAGAACTTTTCAACTGTTCCCGAGGCACTGGCAGGTATCGAGTTGAACAACTTCATGATCTCCACCAAACATACCGTATCATCCGCGGCCACGCGGTCACCGGCATCGCAAAACGGCGGCTCGCCAGGCGCCGGAGCTCGATAAAACGTACCCTTCATCGGCGAGCGCACAATGACGACGCCTTCGGTCGCGGCCACTTCCGAAGCCTCGGGGAGTGCGGCTGCCGGCACCTCCGTCGCAACGGGTGCACTGGTCTCAGTCGCAGGAACGGATTGCCGCGCTGTGTTGTCTCCAGCAATCGCCGCATGTGAGATCACCGCAGCATTGCCCTTGCGCGCAGTGAGACGAAGATCGCCCGACTCCACTTCGAGAGCGAGGCTGTCGGATTCTTCGAGTAGCTTGAGGACCTGCAGTAAGGCTTTGTCCGAAATAGTCATGCACTTAATCTTATTCGTGAAAGATGGCCCGGTCGGGCGCGCCTCCATATCACGAACCCGGCTTCCGTCCAAGCGCCTCGACGCTGCGATTTTGACAAGACACTTGGTCGGCGCCTATTCACCGCGAAGCGTCGATTTCCTGATTCGCTTGGTGAGCAGACGCAGGAGTGCGTATGTCAGCAAGTCGGACTTGGCCAGGCTCTCGTTGATTTCCTTTTGAGTGAAGACGGCGCACTCGGCTTCTTCTTCGACAACCGCGCGAGCAGATCGGGGTTGGTCGTCCACCAGCGCCATCTCTCCAAAGAAATCCCCCCGTGAGAGCGTGTTCAGAACAACGTCCATCGTGCCCTTCCGAGCCACGATATTCACCTTTCCTGATCGAATCAGGTAGGCGCAATCGGGAGCGTCGCCCTTCTCGAATATGATGTCACCTTTCGGAAACAACTTGGTCGAAAGGCCTTCTAATTCCGCCATGTCTATGGTGCCCCGATCTCCCATGTCGCAGACGATAGACCCTATCCTTCGACGGTCCGGATGGCCAATAGAGTCCGCCGATTGTCCGAGTTTGGCATTGCCAAAGGGACGATCTCAAACCTCCGGCAATGCGCCGGTCCGACCATACTTATCGAGAAGCGCATGGTGCTCCTGAACAGCGTTCCGATAGCGGCGAATTCCTAAATAGCTTCGCACAGCTTCCACCGCGACCAGCAACGTGATGAAAAGAACAAAAATCGACACCCCTACAACCACGATCCCGCCAACGGACAACTTCGAATCTTGAGCCTTTCGAAGTTCCGCCGCCTCCGCCGGTGTGCACTCCGAGGATCCATCGGGTACAAGCCCATCGCGAATCACCTGTTGCAGTGTTGCGCCACCCTCGAGAATTACGCATTTCGTGCCGCCAGACGACAATTGAGGTCCATAAACGGCCGAGATCGCCAGCCATACAGCGCCCAAACAAAGGACGGCGATGCAGTGCCTAAGCCTGTGTTTCGTCGCGACAATCCGATCGTAAAGCCACGATTCGTGCTGCTGCGCGTAAATCAACCGTAGGTTTTCGTCAGTCACTACATTGCTTGTCACCGCGGCCTCACGAGAGGTTGCGCAATCAACTATGTGGGTATCAATAGTCACGCGACAATGGATTTTTGCAATAGAGACCACGTTCAGCTGACTTAGTTAGGTATGGCAGCCTATTGTAAAGTATCGAATTAATTCGATCTCATGCCTTCTTGCGTTCCCATGCCAGTTCCTCGATCTCTGCGCGGATTTACCCCGGGCCAACAAACAGGTCGTGCGGCATTGATTTGCAATGGACCGTCGATAGGCGGCATATTTCTGGAGCGAAGATGAAAAGGCCAAAAAGGAACGGTCGATGTCAGTTGCAAGTGATTCTGTCGAGTCAGCGCGCGCGCGCAAATCAAAGACACAAGCCCCGAAACGATACCGTTCGACGAAGTCGAAGATGTCGATTGCAAAGGCATCTCAGGCGCTGGGCGTACTGGTTAGCGATGTCGATCTTTGCCAGGAATTTTCGGACGCGGACATCGCCGCCCTGAGGGACGCGTTCAATACGCATGGCCTGCTGCTGTTCCGCGATCAGGACATTTCTCCGGAAGACCAGGTCGCATTCAGCAAGCGGTTCGGCGTCCTCGAGCATCATGTCCTC
>Ga0115002_10002411_pt1 | contig 24478 bp, 17 predicted proteins | sample ArcticOcean_MG_C_8_FD_89576 | JGI IMG/M metagenome (GOLD analysis project Ga0115002, IMG submission 89576) | Marine microbial communities from western Arctic Ocean - ArcticOcean_MG_CB11_86 | ecosystem: Environmental > Aquatic > Marine > Oceanic | place: Arctic Ocean: Canada Basin | collected... | reverse complement strand
GTCCTGCCTATTTTGCCGCAAACGCATTTTGCCACCTGGGGAGCGCAAGCCGCCGGCATAGCCAATCCAATTAACCCGATGCTGGATGCCGAACACCTCGGTGAGATTATGGCAGCTGCCGGCTCCAGCGTGGTAATTTGCCTGGGGCCATCTCCCCACAGTGACATTTGGGACAAGGTCCTGCGTGCCGCTGAAAAGTCTAATGATATTCAAACAATTCTACGTGTAAACGTCCCGGGCTTGTGCCATGAAGCAGTAGCGAGCGAGCCTGTCGACGGCCTGGCTATCCTGGATTTCGATAGCAGTATCAGTGCACACAATGGCGCCTCTCTCGATAGCGATCGACAATTCGATGCCGATCAAATTGCCGCCTATTTTCATACCGGTGGCACCACTGGTCGCCCGAAACTCGCACAGCTGACCCACGGAAATATGGCCTTTCTAGGACAATTGATGCAGGTCTATACCGCTCACATGGAGCGTCACACCGTGCTTTGCGGCCTGCCGCTATTCCACATCTATGGTTGCATTATCCAGGGAGTCGCCGCCTTCAGCGTTGGTTATCGCATTGTGCTGATGACCCCTTCGGGTTTTCGCTCACCCGAGGCCATGAAGAATTTCTGGCATCACATCGCTCGCTTTAGAGTTAAAAGCTTTTCGGCGGTGCCTACGGTGCTAATGGCACTGGCGGATATACCCGTTGGCGATGCCGATATAAGCTGTTTGACTGATATAAACTCTGGCGCCGCCCCCCTATCTCATGCATTTGAGCTGGAATTCGAAAAAAAGTATGACGTGCAAATTGGCAATGGCTATGGCATGACAGAAACCACGGCCCTCATATCCAGAGCCCCGCTGGAGCAGCCGCCGGGTAGCGTCGGCATGCGTATCCCCTACTCACAGATCCGTATTGTTCATCTGCAAGGCCAACAGATAACGAAAGACTGTGCGTTGGGTGAGAGCGGCGTCATCCTGGTGCAGGGCCCACAGGTTTTCAGTGGCTATAAGAGCGCCACCGACAACGCCAACGCCTGGATCGAAGGTGAATGGTTTAACACCGGAGATCTGGGCTACCTCGACGCTGATGGCTACCTTTATCTTTCCGGGCGGGCCAAGGATCTCATTATTCGCGGCGGTCACAATATCGACCCAGAGACAATCGAGGAGCCTCTAAATACCCACCCCGAAGTCGCAGTCTCGATTGCCGTCGGACTGCCGGACCCATACACTGGCGAACTTCCCATGGCTTATGTGGTAACAATACCCAACAGTCAGGTCACAGAAGCCGAATTACTGGAGCACTGCAAACAGAAGGTATCAGAGAGAGCGGCGATACCGAAACGTATTATCTTTATAGATACTATGCCGCTTACTGCGATCGGAAAAGTATTTAAACCCTTGCTGCGGCAAATGATTTCTGAGACTGTGGTCACAGAACATCTGGACAGGGAATCCATAACCGCCCTGGTTTCCAGTGAAATTCAAAAACAACACGGCCTGGTTATCAAGGTTGTCGTCGACGACAAAGGTGGAATCGAGACGGCCAATAAATTGCTCAGTGGTTATACCTTTACTGTAGAAATAAGCTGAAATACCGATGCATTGTAGAAGGCTCGGCTGAGAGTTAACCACGTTATTCAGAAAGGACCTGGAGAAATACTATGAGAGAATCCAAATGAGAACACTGAAAACAGCCTTAAGCTTCGCCCTCTTGCTGACACTGGCATCCTGTACTATATCCGGCTTTCGCAGCGGCACACCCGATGAGAGGCGCCAGGCAATTCGTCCATGCGCCAGGAAGTCCTCACCGAACTGTACTCGGCAAAACCTGACATCCAGGCGCAGATAAACAGCGCCTCCGGTTATGCCGTTTTTTCCAACGCCAATATTAATCTGATCTTTGCCAGCTTCGGTGGTGGCGTAGGTGTTATTCATGACAACGGCACCAGCACAGATACTTATATGCGAATGGGAGAGATAGGAGTTGGCATCGGCGCCGGCGTTAAAGATTTTCGAGTCATCTTCGTTTTTCATGACAAAGCAGCACTGGAGCATTTCCTCGACGTGGGAATATCCGTAGGTGGTCAGGCCGATGCTACCGCCAAAGCCGGTGACTTAGGTGCTGCAGTCGGTGGTGAGGCAATCATTGACAATGTCTCTGTCTATCAACTCACCCAAAGTGGTCTGGCACTACAGGCGACGGTTAAGGGAACCTACTACTGGAAAGATTTCGATCTGAATTCCTGAGCTTGGCTTAACGACGGGAATTGATTCAACGCTGCCCTGGGGCCAGCAGAATGCTGAAACCGGGACTGTGACTGCGAAGAATACTGTCAAGAATACTGTCTTTGTCGATTATGCGCACCTTCTGGCTGCTGGGCTGATAGATCTCCGCATTTTGCGCAATCAATCCCTGCGCAGACGCATACAATTCTGCAGCTCGATCTACTTCACCCATTGCCTGATAAACCGCTGCCAGAGCGATCGAAAAATCCGGCTCCACTTGCTTTAATCTGATCGCTCTGCGAAAAGAGGTTTCGGCAGTTTCCATGTCATTGTTGCTAAAGGCGATATTACCCTGGGCAAAATGGTAATAGGGGTTGCGATTATTGAACCGCTCTGCCGCCTTTTTATACTGCGACACCAGGCTGTCATTGCCTGCTCGTCGGTAAAACTTGACCAGGTTATTAATCGCGGTGACATTGGTGTTGTCGTTGTTGAAGGCGTGCTGATAACTGTATTCAGCGAACTGCTTATTACCCATTCTACTGTAAGTAGCGCCAACATTGTTCCAGATGATCGACTCCTTGGAATCCAGGAACAGGGCATTTTTGAAATAAAGTAGGGCTTGTTCAAAATCGTTATCGATCATCGCCTCGACAGCCAGATTATTAAAATACAAAGCCCTCGCTTGCTGATCTGAAATAATGGAAGAGGTAAGCTTTTGCAGCTCTATCTCAGGAGTAAAATCCACGACGTAGTACCGTCTGCCGCCGCCGCTAACCCGGCCGGTTGCATTGATGTGCTGACTCAACACCAGCAAATTGCCGTGAAGATCCCAGTTCGGCTGCACGGCGACGGTCTGAAAATTTGCCCGCAACCCGGCGTATCGCGCCATCGCCACATAAAGATTCATTACCGAGAGACAGTTACCTTCTCGGGCCTCAAACGCTTCGATAGCAGTGTGAGTCTTGGCGGCTGAATACTGCATGGCGAAATAATTATCGCTGTACAGAATATCCTGTAGCTTTTCCAGCCGTTGCATAACTGAATCCCGGGGGCTTAGATAACTATCGATCAGCGCAGTGATTTCCGGGGAAAGTTTTAACGGCTCAATCTCGCTATATAGATCGGTGGTCTGATCGATAATTTGGCTAATTATTTCGGGGTTTTCGACAAACTCCAGCTCCACATCTAAAGCCAGGCAGCTCACCAGCGCGCTGATGCACAAGAGCAACGCTGGAAGTCTTACTAGATGTAGTTTACTTGCATGCATAATAGTAAATCACTGTGTGAGCGAGCCCATGCTCGTGGTATTTAGCCAAGGCCCCGCTAAGAGCTACGCCGCGTTATTCAAAGGTGCCCTAATAGTGGGACGGTGTATTCCGGCCGGTCTTGTCTATCTTCATGAATTCATAGCGGCCCCGCACAAAAGGAACCTCGTCATCTCGCAGCTTTCTGAACAAGGCAATCCAACCAGCATATTTTGCGACCCCAGCAACGCTACCTCCGAGACCGAAATAATCAAGATTGTCACTCAATCGACCTACATAGCTGCCCCAGGAATCCTGAAAAGATGCTGTCTCGGAAGCGGATTCATACTCGTACTGCAAGGCTGCTCTTGTCTGCGCGATTCTGACATTGTTTGCCGAAAGAAATCTAATTTCATATCCAGTCTCGAAATCAAGAGAATTTCCTGAGTCTGCCACCAACCAATCCACTGCAATATCTATTACCAGACTCTTGGTAACGGGCAAGTTGGGCACGAACTCGAACGGCTGCGTATCAGCGCGCATAATCTCGTAGCCCACATCGGTATCGCGTAAAGCTGATGATATTCTAACACGTCCATTGCCATCGATATCGACGATGGCATCAGATTTAATCGAGCGAGCACGTTCGGTGAAGTCGAATAGTGCTTTCAGAGCCTTAGAGTCCAATGTCGGCAGTTGCCAGCTGTCGCCATCAGCATCGATAAGGCGCATGGCGCCCGCCGCATAAATCATCGCCGCAACGTCTATTGACAGCGTCGCCGTCTCTCCCAGCGCCACCCCCCCTGGTACAATAATCTCCCGGATGGTTGAGCTATTGAACTCGTCACCCAGTGTTTGCTTCAAAAATACGGCAGGCTCATTTCGAGCCAGGTTGCGATCACCATTATTACCATCGTCCCTGAACAATGAATTGCTGTTGCGACGCACTCGTTTGCCCAGGTATTTCAACTCCGTCACAGCGCTGCGATATCTTCGCGCTGCACGTGAGTCTATCCCCAGTCGCTGAGCGGCAGTCGCATAGAGTTGTGCAGCAGGGCTAACATCGCCGCCAAAAAAGCTTCGAACGTGATAGTTGTAGGCGCCGGCAACAGTCTGAATTTTTTCTGCCCAGTCTCTATCTTCAATATAGAGAGAAACGAATATTCGAGCTTCAGCAGGGGCAGACAACCATGCTTCCAGATAATCATCAGGACTGCGTAAATCGCCGACTTGTGCAGTGGAAAGTATGGCGACACCAGCAATCTGGGACTCGGCATACTCGGTCTCCCACTGCCTGATTTCTTCGCTGCGGGGCAGCACGCCAGAGGGCAGGTCAGGAAAGCGACCAAACCGCGGTTGACGTATGCGTTGGCGAACGAGATCTCGGGCATTGAGATTGGCAACTACGTCCAGGTCATAAGCACGCAAAGCCACAGCTACAGTCTGCAAAAATGGATCCTCGAATTCTGGCGTATCGGCAGGTGCGGGAGCTGTAGCTTGCGCCATAACCGACGCTGCCAGCAGCATGCTCAACCCTGCAATAACAGCTCGCGTCACATACGACCTGGTTACTTGCCTAATCATTTGCGCAAACATTATAAGCCTCATTTCGCCTTTTTTTTAACAGGCGCTCACGTAAATCTGTGACATACGCAGGTTCACCCCAGGCATGTATCGGTTGCGCTATCTTGGTAATTAAGCGTTCCGCTTCGTCGTAGTTATCGGCAGCGATGGCATATTTAGCCGCCTGTTCCATTATAAATGTATCTGCCGGCAATAGTGTAAAAGCCATGCGCTGAAAATCACTGCCGCTCTGCCAGTTTTCTCCGGCAAGCAGATAGAGCTGACCCATAGCCAAGTTGGCTTCCGGACTTTCCGGCGCCAGCGTCATGGCTTTCTCAAAATGCTGCCTGATATTCGCAACGATATCCGTGCGCTTGTTAGCTGGCCAATCTTTCGTGCAGTCACCCAATTCCGATTCCCAGTACTCCCCATAATCCAGCACAATATCCAACTGATTTGGCGCCAGGGCAATAGCCTCTTCAAAATAGGCTGCGATTATCTGGTCTGAAATTTCCAATTCCTGAAAACGTAGAGCATCTGCTAACCCGGATAAACTTCGAGCGGCAGTCACGTCCAATTCCATTGCTGCCTCGAAAAACACTTGCGCAGTTTTCAGTTGCCCGGAATTCAGTGCCAGTTCTCCTAACAAAATAGCCAGCACACTGTCTTCGATTCGACGGCTCTGGTATTGAGGGTTTTCAGACAACTGGCCATACTCGATCACACCGCGAGGTCGACTGCCATTGAGCAGGTAATTGTGCAGCTCTGTGTCTAATTGTGCGGTGGTAACATCGAACGCCCGGTCAAAAGCATAACGGGCATTGCGCCCTTCAAGTAGAAATTGCAGGTAGCGTTCCAAATTACCTCGCCGGTCGAGAAAGCCCTCTTCTTCATGGCCATGTTTCAGGTAGTGCAGAAGCGTCGAGGACTTCAGGTTTGCTATCTGAATTACGCGCGGGGATGCCAGTGCGTCGTCCCGGTACAGAAGCCGGTCCATGGAAAAGGATTCGCTAAGGGGAACTATTGACTCATTCTCGCGCTGACTGAAGCGCGCAAACTGCGCCTGCCCCCGCTCAATTTGCATTCGCCCCAGGTAGCCTGCAAGTCCCTCTTCATACCAACGCGGCAGTCGCAAATCAGAGAAATTTCTCAGTAAAAAGTGAACATAGTGGTGATAGGCATCTGCTTTGGCTGCATCGTCGCTGGCGAGCACGGCCATGAAATTCGATCGTGCCGAAGGATTAAAAAATGCCCTCTCCTGCCCCAATGAAAAATATTGGAAACTTTCCACATCATCAATCAAATAAATATAGTTTGGAATTGGAGCCTTTGGGAAGGGCGAGTAGCCTTGAATAACGTAGGCGGTAATCTGCCGCCAGGTTTCCAATTCGTCGGCGAAGCGTGCAGTTTGCCGTGCCGACAGCTGACTAACAAAGGTAAAATGCTCAGTTTCCAGCGTCAGCCAGCGCTGCTGCAATAAGTCCAACTGCGCCGCAGCCGGAGCAGACACGGTGGCCAGCAAAGTGAAAACAGCTAAGTAATTGAATAATCTATAGAATATCCGCATCACGCAACCTGAACAGCTCGCTAACATAGAACTATCAGTCTACTGTACCATGCAATTTACAGTGGATTAAAGGACATCAGGGTGATTTTTACCAGCCCTCTCCCGCTAACATTTCTGCTGTAGTACACCGCCATCTCTAAAACCGCAGAGAACGCTGTCACCAACACGGCCTGGCTGGTAATTATAAACTACATCGCCGGATAATTCGGCCCGCCACCGCCCTCCGGCACCACCCAGTGAATATTTTGTGCCGGGTCTTTAATATCACAAGTTTTGCAATGCACACAGTTTTGAGAATTGATTTGAAATTTTTTCGTCCCATCTTCGGCTTCGATTATTTCGTACACTCCTGCCGGGCAATATCGCTGTGCCGGCTCATCATACAGTGGCAAGTTGGATGCAAGTGGTAGTGAGGCATCGGCAAGCTGCAGATGGCAGGGTTGGTCTTCGGCGTGATTGGTATTGGACAGGAACACCGAAGATAACTTGTCAAAGCTAATCTTGCCATCGGGCCGGGCGTACTCGATTTTAGGACACTGCGCTGCGGGCTTGAGCTGACTGTAATCCCGGGATCTATCGTGGAACGTGAGAGGAAATTTTCCAAAGAAAATGTTTTGCTCGATGAAGGCCATCGCACTCCCAATCCAAAAGCCGAATTTGTGAAAAGTCGGACTAAAATTTCGCGTCCTGTGCAATTCGTCACGCAGGTCCGAACTGTTGAAACGTGTCGTGTAATCGCTAAGTTCAGATTCGGAAGACTCTTGCGAAAGCGCCATGAACAGAGTCTCAGCTGCAAGCATTCCAGATTTCATGGCGCAGTGACTGCCCTTGATTTTGGCAGCATTCAGGGTCCCTGCATCACAACCTATCAACAAACCACCAGGGAAGGTCATTTTCGGCAGTGAATTCAATCCACCTTTAACGAGAGCCCTGGCACCATAGTTGATGCGCTTACCACCCTCGATGTATTGCTTGAATACCGGGTGCTGTTTTAATTTCTGAAACTCATCAAAGGGGCTGATGTGGGGATTCTGATAGGCAAGATCAACGATCAATCCCAGCGCGACTTGATTGCCTTCAACGTGGTACAGGAAACCGCCACTGGTTGCGGCGTAACTGGCCCCGGTCATTGGATAACCAGCCGTATGCACAACCAGGCCCTCTTTATGCTGCGCTGGGGGAATCTCCCAAATTTCTTTAATGCCAATACCGTAGTGCTGGGGATCACAGTCCTTGTCCAGCTCGAATTTACCGATAACCTCCTTACCCAGATGACCTCGACATCCCTCGGCGAGAATCGTGTAGCGGGCGTGAAATTCGAACCCGGGCTCGAAGGATGGCTTCTGCTCACCACCGGCATTGATTCCCATATCACCAGTGGCCACCCCCTTCACGCTGCCATCTTCATGATAAAGAATTTCGGCCGCTGCAAAACCGGGAAATATCTCGGCACCCAATTCCAGCGCCTGTTCTGCTAACCAGCGGCACAGATTGCCAAGTGAAATGATAAAGTTGCCATCGTTATGCATAGTACGTGGCAGCAATACGCCAGGAAACCGAAACAAAGACTCGGCGCCTGCCAGAAAATAGACATCATCACCGGTTACCGCTGTATTTAACGGCGCACCTTTCGCCTTCCAGTCAGGAAACAGCTCATCCAAAGCGGAAGGTTCGAATACCGCCCCGGAGAGGATATGTGCACCGACTTCAGAACCTTTCTCCAATACGCACACCGACAATTCCTTGTTGGCTTCCCTGGCCATCTGTAACAGTCGACAGGCTGTCGAAAGACCTGCCGGGCCTCCCCCAACGATGACTACATCGACTTCCATGGATTCGCGCTGCATAAAAGATCCTCTGAACAAAAACTGATTCTCGAACAATGCCAGGAGCAGCCAAACTGTAGCGAACTCTGGCATTCGGCTCACATCTGGACTAACTGAAGTATTGGCCCATTATCCTCAATTCAAGGATTAAGCGCAAAAGTGAGCCAGGTCCCGGCATTACAAAATGTCACAAACAATAGCGAATCTGTCACGCTTTATCCGGTCCTATCTGTGCATACTTACGCCGTTTTTAAAACGCCAGCTCGTTTGCCAAACGGCAAGCCGGCTCATACTCAGTGTCGTAGTTGTTGGAGACCCATGCTTGGCCCGCCTACAGCCAGTATCAAGAAGTTTGTTAGTCACTGTTTTCCTAGCCAGCGGTATACTTTCAGCACAGCTATTGGCGCAGGACCAACCGCTTGTCGATAAAAATTCAACGGTTACCTACCCGGCGACCTACTTCGACCAATATGAGCCCTTTTCAGTCAGCGATATGCTGGACCGGATTCCCGGCATCAGTGTCGCCCGCCAGGGTGGTGGCAATGGCCGCCCCGGCAGCTCCGGCGGTTCCGGGCGGCGCGGACTGGGTCTGGGCGGTGATCAGATACTGATCAACGGTCGTCGCATCACCGGTAAGGAAAATGAAGGCAATAGCCAGCTTTCCCGTATTCCGGCAAATCAGGTGCAATACATTGAGATCATCCGGGGCACTTCCGGCGATTTAGATCTGCGCGGCGGCAATCAGGTCATCAACGTGGTATTGCTAGAGGCAGAATCCCGCTCCTCCGTGGCTTATGAGATTAACAGTGACCACTATCATGACGGTGAGTTCAAACCTGGTGGAAAGATTTCATTGACCGGCCAAAGAGGTGCATTTGACTACCTGCTGAGTGCAGAGACGGAACCACGCTGGGAGTACCGGGTCGGCTTCGAGGAAAGTATTTTTGCCTATGGCTCTGCCAACGACACAGTCAGGAGGCTCGCCACCAGAGACTCTCAGCCTCTAACACTGAGCTCCAACCTGGGTTATCAGTTCGGAGAGAATGATCTGGCTCACTTAAACGCCCAGTTTAATGATAGTGATGCTCCAAGCACGGAAGATCGAAGCATCATCGACCAGTTCTCGACACCTACAACCATCACCAAAGAATTCGATGACACCGATAACAGCAGTGATTTCTGGGAAATAGGTGGTGACTATGAACACACTTTCAACAACGGCGCGCGCTGGAAAACCCTGTTTATTGTCAACGAGAAGGAAGATGACAGTACCCGGGAACGGTTTGACATAGAGGATGATGGGCGCAACAAAGATTTATTTCTGCATAATTTTAATCGCTACCAGGAACGTATCGCACGCACATCCTATGCCTTCTCATTGGGCGCGTCACAGGGCCTTGAGCTGGGTATCGAAAGAGCGGAAACCACACTGGACTCGTCCCTGCAACTAGGCTTGCTGCCGACCATAGCCACTGTAGCTGATGGCTTCGGAGGCCTCACCGGCATCACCGACTCCAATGCCACGGTCGAAGAAATTCGCTATGAAACCTTTGCCGTGCATAACTGGCAAATCAATAATCGTATGTCGCTGGAAAGCACCCTCATAATAGAAACGTCGGAGATCACGCAAAGCGGGGACATCAACAAGAAAAGGGATTTCGATTTTATCCGACCCAAACTTGATTTTCGTTTTGACATTACACCATCGCTACAGTTCAGAGCCAGCGTCGAAAAAGATGTTTCACAATTAAGTTTTAACGATTTTACAGCTAATGTTAGTAGCAGCGATGATGATCAGGATGCAGTTGCCGGCAACCTTGACCTCAAACAAGAACAGTCCTGGCGCTATGACATCAACCTGGAATATAGATTCAATAATGACAACGGCGTCCTCAGTACAAATTTTTTCTATCACGACCTCGAAGACGTCATCGACAAGGTGGATGTCTCCACCGCTACGTCCATCCTGTCCGCGAATGGCAACATAGGCGATGGTGAACGCTACGGGGTTAATGTGAATGCGAGCATGCGCCTGGGCTTTATCGATTTACCCGACATCCTGGTCACAGCAGGCGTGAATGCTGAAGAATCCAGCGTCACCGATCCATTCCTGGGGATAGACCGACGCATCAGGCGGCAGGGACGAGGCAACACCAGTTTTAGTTTTCGCCATGATCTACCAGCACAAAATTTTAACTACGGCATTACTTATCGCAAAGAAATTCCCGGAGATCGCAAAGTCTTTGATATCGACAAGATTGAAGACTTTACGCAGGATGCGTTTGTCATCCTGTTTCTGGAAACCCAGGGCTGGGCCGGGCTAACCTACCGCTTCGAAGCCACCAATGCGCATGAGAGTGAACGCTGCCGTGTTCGATCTCGCTTTGTTGACGGCACCATCGCTACCGGCATCCTCAGTGAAATCGAAAATTCTTGTAGCCACAACGGCGAGAAGTACGCCATTAAGATTCGCGGCACGTTCTAGACACCTGCGCTGACAGATTTTCCCAAACTTAGCCGCTGTTAGCGCTCTTATCAGCTCTACAACCCCGCGGCGTCAACTTTCTCTAAAGTTTTCGGCTCGGACGTCGACAGTATGCATCTTTAGGATGCTGGATAATCTGGCAAAACATCCGAAATATGGCACTTTAGACACATTTTTTGCACAATTTGTCACAGCTTTAGACGTCTGCAGCCGGTACAATTCAACTTCTAAAATGCATTCCTGATCACAGTCCAGATGCAAAGACTGATCGAAAATGAAACAAATGAAAGACAGTGACTGGACTGCTGTTCTTATTCAATTACAAATTTAAGCAGTTGCCTATCCGGAGCTTCAACATCACACGGTGTTTTCCTCGACGAATTGTCCAATTAAGCCTGCTCAGCCTGGCTATCGCGAGTGCGTCTCAAGCACTGGCACAGGACCAAATCGAAACCTCGATCGAGGCGCTGGAAGATTCCACAATTGTCTACGAAGCAAGTTTCTTTAAGCAATATTCTCCGGTTTCCGTAAATGACATGATCGACCGTATTCCCGGTATCAGCCTGGCACTGAACCGTGGTGGTGGTCGTGGCAATCGTCGGGGTCTGGGTGCGGGTGCCAATGAGATTTTGATTAACGGTCAGCGCATCACCGGCAAGGAAAATGCAGGCCGCGCCCAACTAAGCCGCATCTCGGCAAATCAAGTACAGTACATCGAAATTATTCGCGGTACCTCCGACGAATTGGATGTCCGTGGCGGCGGCCAGGTCGTGAATATTGTGTTACTGGAGACGCCTTCCCGCTCCAGCATCTCCGCCGAAGTCAATATGGACAGACTGCAGGACGGCACTGTCGACCCTGGCGCCAAACTCTCCTACTCCGGCCAGACTGGCGCATTCAACTATTTATTTCATGTCGAAACAGAGCCTCGCTATGAGAATCGCGAGAGCTTTGAAAGCAGCCGGGATTTCAGCGGCGCTTTGCTGGAGACCAGGCGAGAAAATCGCGAACGAGAGCAAAATGAATTCGAAACCAGTTTCAATCTGGGCTACCAGTTTGAAAACAGCATAGTGCAATTCAATGGGCTTTATGGAGATAGCGCACCTCGAACAGACCTTGACCGCAGTATCGATGGCTTTGCTGTGGGCACTGTGTTGCCGTCACTGGAAAGGGAAACCAACGACAGTGAGCGCTCTAACTGGGAAATCGGTGGCGACTACGAGTACAGATTTAGCAACGGCAGCAAGTATCGCGTCCTCTTCATTGTCAACGAACGCGAATCTGAATTTGCCCGTGATCGATATCTGGTCGGCGCAACGGAAGAAGAAAAGGATCTGTTCCTGTTTTCCTCCGGTCGCGATCAAGAGCGTATCGTACGCACTTCCTACACCTGGGACCTGGCCCGTAATCAGGGCTTCGAAATAGGTGTTGAGCGCGCTCAGACCATTCGTGACAACGGCCTGCGCCTGGGCTTACCTGGTACTGGCGAAACCTCTCCTGCCCATGGTGGCCTCGTCCCGGTGCAGATAGACAATGCGTTTTCCAGCATAGAAGAAATTCGTTATGAGAATTTCGTCGCCCACAACTGGCAACTCAACAGCAGAATGGCTTTGGAAAGTTCATTGATCTATGAAGTCTCGACTATCACACAATCCGGCGATGTTACTAACGAACGGGATTTCGATTTTGTCAGGCCCAAGGTGGATTACCGCTTTGACATTACCGAGTCCCTGCAATTTCGCGCCACCATCGAGAAAAACGTATCGCAATTGAGCTTCTCGGATTTTAGCTCCTCCTCTGACAATTCCGACGATAACCAGAATATCCAGGCCGGCAACCCCGATATCACACAGGAGCAATCCTGGAATTACAGCCTCAACCTGGAATACAGATTGCCAAATAATATTGGCGTATTAAATTCCAGCGTTTTCTACCGCGATATTGAAGACTATATCGATCGGGTGGATGTCTCCACTAGTGCCGACGACCTGCAATCAGCTCGCGGCAATATCGGTGACGGCAAACGTTATGGGCTCAATCTGGACGCAAGCACCCGCCTGGGATATCTGGGAGTACCAGACGCACTACTGTCTATAGGCTTTGGCTTGCAGGATTCGGAAGTCAGAGACCCGTTCCTTGGTGTCGATCGCCGTATGCGCCATAACAACAGGTGGTTTGGTCGTGCCAATTTTCGTCACGATATTACCGCCTGGGGCTTGAGTTACGGTTTTAGTTATTTTAATTCGGCGCAGGACGGCAGTAGCCGTACTACCGTAGATATTAAGGATATTGAGAGAGATCTGGGTGACTACGGCTTGAGCGGGTTTATTGAAAAGAAAGCATTCGGCGGCATGACTTTCCGCTTCGCCATGCAAAATGCCAATGACTCGCAGCGCTGTAGAGAGCGTGTTCGTTTCAGTGGTACTACGGCCGCCGGAATAGTCGAGGAAATTGAAGACTTCTGCTCAAGTACTGGCATCAAGTATGCGCTAAAGATACGGCACACCTTCTAAATTCTGCTGTAAACAGTTCTGGCTATTTAGAGCTACGCCGCTTATTCGACTTTCGTGAATATCATCATGTGTTGCCAGGGCAGAAAGTCCAGCGTATCGGTCCACTCCAGACCAAACACCTCCATCTCCTTGACTACCTGCTGCTGCGTCATCTTGTGCAGAGGACGGATTGGCACGCTGGCGTCTTCGCCGCGGTATTCCAGGAAGAAAATCCGGCCACCCGGGCGTAGCGCATTGTAGATGCCATCGATCATCTCGAAGGGGTAATCAAATTCGTGATAGGCATCGACCATAATGGCCGCGTCGATGGAATTAGCTGGCAAATTAGGGTTATCCACCTCACCCAGAATACCTTCTATATTGCTGACGCTGTCTTCCTGCTTGCGGGCTTCGATCAGGGCCAGCATCTCCGGCTGAATGTCTACGGCCAGGACCTTGCCCTGAGGTAGTAACCTGGCAATTCGAAAGGAAAAATAACCAGAACCCGCACCAATATCCGCGACCACGTGATTGGGCTCCAGGGCCATATTGGCCACGACTTCATCCGGCATTTCCTCTTGTATCCGTGCTGGTCGGTTTAACCATTCGGCTGCCTGATGCCCCATGACGAAGGCAATTTCCCGGCCCATGTAGAATTTCCCGATACCCGTGGTGCGCCGTTCCGGTGCCACAATGTATCCTGGGAACTCTGCCGCTGCCGCCAGTGATGTGGCAATGACAGACATCATCAGGACAATCATGCCAAGTAGCTTGCATTTAATCATTGGGCGATCCTCGGAGTTACATCCATGAATTTATCACGCACCACAGCAATAGACTGCAAACAGGGCTCTATTTCCGGCATCACTGACTGCCGATTGGGTAATGCCCCGATTGTAGTGCACAGATGAAGGCCAAACAAGAAAACCCGCCGAAACTGCTTTTGACAGCTTCGACGGGCCGAGGAAAACAGCCCCATGGCAGGAGCAGTTAAAGCAACCTGAGTAGCCGCTGACCAGAACCTTTACACTTGGGACAAGTGCTGGATTGCTCGATTTTACCGGAGCCATTGCAGACGTTGCAGATATCCTGGTAGGGCTTTTTCAAGATTGAATGCAGTTCCATTAATGCTTGTTTAGGTATGTTTTTATCAACCAGCGCCATCACAACAATACTCCTGGGCGGTACTCTGCTTTGCAGGTCTTTTGAAGACTTTGTTAAGGCCTTTGTGACGAGCGTCTTGGATATGTCCATTATGCCCTCTAGCAATGATCGAAAAGCGGAACTGCTTCACACATTGCGATATAGGTGTAGGTTTTTTTTACAGGTGGCCGTGCTCCCAGGTATCCATAAGAGTGCCGCTGCTTATGTTAAAATCCTCGAGCGGAAATAGGAGTTTTCTTACATAGTGGAAGCCAGAAATGACTAAGGTGTTGCAAGGTGTTCGAGTATTGGATTTCGGTCGCTATATAGCAGGGCCCTATTGCGGCACGCTGCTTGGGGATATGGGCGCCGAGGTGATCCGAGTGGAAAAAGTCGATGGTAGTGAAGATCGGTTTCTGTCTCCCATCAGCGATGCAGGCGACGGTGCCCTGTTTATGCAACTGGCCCGCAACAAGCTTGGCATGACCCTGAACCCGATGAAACCTGAGGGGCAGGAAATCGTTAAAAAACTAGTCGCCACAGCGGATGTGGTAATAGCCAACCTGCCCCCGGACACCCTGCAGCGTATGGGCCTGGACTATGACAGCCTGAAAGCCATAAAGGCCGACATCATCCTCACCACGGTTTCTGCCTTCGGCCGTGGCGGGCCCTATGCCAACCGGGTCGGATTCGATGGCCTGGGACAGGCGATGTCTGGCGCCATGTACTTGAGCGGTACGCCAGATCAGCCCACCAAGGCCTACCCTCCCTTCATCGACTTCGGCACCGCAAGCCTAGCCGCATTCGGCACGATGGCCGCACTTTATGAGCGCCAGAAGACCGGCAAAGGCCAAATGGTTGAAGGCTCCCTGTTCAACACTGCCCTCACCATGATGAATGGCCCCGCCATCGAGCAGAGCGCCATTAAACGCAATCGGGTAGCCAGCCTGAATCGCTCACAGACTTCAGCTCCGGCCGACACCTTCAAAACCAAAGACGGCTGGGTACTGGTGCAATCGGTTGGTGGCCCCCTGTTCAAGCGCTGGGCCGAGTTAATGCAAGAAGATCACTGGCTGCATGATCCGCGCTTCAAGGATGACATCAGCCGCGGCGACCACGGCGAGCTAATCAGCGAACGCCTGGCAACATGGTGCGCCGAACGCACATCCAAACAAGTGCTGGACGCCATGGAAGCCGCGCGCCTGCCCGCCGGCCCCGTACTCTCACCACAGCAAGTACTGGAAGACCCTCATATTGCCGCCAAGGGCTTGTTTCAAGCGGTGGAATATCCCGGGCTGGAGCATCCGGCACCACTAATGCAGACGCCGGTAGAATTATCCGAGACGCCAGGAGAAATCAGATTCCGCGCCCCTACTCTGGGCGAACACACCGATCAAATCATGCAGGAATTAGGCTACTCCGAGGCAGAGATTGCCGATCTGCGAGAAAAGCGAGTGGTGTAACAAAAAAATGGGGAACAGACCCTGAGGTATCCCCGGAAAATATAGAGTTTGCTCGATGAGTTAGTGTAAAAAGGAGAGCTTTTAGAACAGTTTTAAGTGTGCAATGCGAGCTTTTGTGAGATTTGTTGAATTAACTTGGGCTACTCGAAATGCAATGACTGCCACGTTTTCACTTGATCGAGCGGAGTCGAGTCGCCTAGTCTCTTTGCGCACAATCAGGCCATGCTTATCTCCTTTGCTTTAGACAGATGTGAGCGAGGACTGTTTGAATCCCAATTTTTTGCTTGCAAAAAATGGTTGAGTTCCGCAGCGCTGGCTAAAGCAAAGGAGATATGGCCGTGCGCAAAGGGGCTAGGCGACTCGGCTTCGCGGGCTGACAACACGCTTTTTCTCTGACTCGGAGCAGGGAGCTTTGACAACCGAACAACTTACGATAATAGCCCTTTTACTTCGAGGGGAACGGCCCCGGTTCGGCAGCATGGCATAGCCTGAGACCGGCCACACGCTTGCCACTCTTGTCGGCGGCTGCGGAACTCAACCATTTTTGCAAGCAAAAAATCGGGATTCAAACAATCCTCGCCGAAGACTCCGACAAGAGTGGCAAGCTACAACGTGGCCTGATTTGGTCTCAGCCTATACCATGCTGCCGCCCCTAACTTCGAGGCTAAATTTACCATCGGAGTGACACCAATTAGTCTCGTAACAACTAGATAAAGAAAGCTAAATATTTGTGGGGATACCTCAGGGATGGAGGGAATAAAATTATAAGGTTCCAACCATAAAAAATAATTTTATTCCCTCCGTCCGTATTTCCCCCTAAAACTACTCCGAATAATTGACATACACTAACTGTTCGAGCATTTTGAGCACAAGCTGCTAACCTGCAAAGAACAATACAGCATGTACCCATTTACCAAGCTCCTCAGGTCAAAACCTATGAAAATTAAAATTGTAATATTAACCACTGCACTAATTGTGACGGCGATCTCTGCGCACATCGAGCCAGGCGTCGAAGCCGCCGAGTCAGAGTATGTGTTACCAGCAGCACTTACTGCCGACGACATACCAGGCGACATCAACGCGCAATCAATGGCCCGTTTACCACAGGTGCAAAGACAGGGACTGGACGCAGTGGGGCAAGATGCCTTCGACACCTATGTCAGCCCTGGCACTGGTTATGGCAGCGGCCTGCGTGGCCCCATTGGCATGTGGATGAACAGCCCCGAACTCGCCAAGGCCATGTTTGGAGTGCGACAAAGAGTGCGCTATGGCAGCACCAAAGATCAGCGACTCACCGAGCTAACTATTATTTCCACGGCCAGAGAGATCAACAATCAATACGAATACAGTGCCCATGAACCACTCGCAAAAACCGCCGGCCTGGAACAGGAAATAATTGATATCGTACGTTTTCGGAAAGAACTCGACGACTCAATCAGGATCGATGGCTTTGGCGATCAGGAAAGACTGATCATACAATTTACCCGCGAACTCATTAGCGCAGATAAAGTCAGTAGCGAAACTTTTTCCCAAGCTATCAATCTATTTGGTAATGGAGGAGTAATGGATTTAACTGGTTTGATCGGTTATTACAGCTTCGTGGCGATTACACTAAAGGCATTCGATGTGCAAAGACCAGTAGGTAGCGATTTACTCCTGCCCATACGCAACGATTAAGAACACATATGACACCGACTGTCGGCGTAAAGAATTCGCTGCAATCGGTGTATTCCTACTGCCTGTTAGCTGAAAAAATTCACGTCGTCGGCATTGAGGGGAAACAGTGGTGCCACGCTACTTTGATCGACGCCGGCCAGTTGTCGCATGGCCTGTTGCAGATGTTTCGGCTCCAGCATAACAGCCGAGCTTGAAGCGTCAGGTAGCAAGTTCTCGGGATTGATGCCCAGTGCATTGTGGCCCTCATCAGTGGCTCCAATAACTCTATTCCCCCAAGCGGCACCTTGCTGAATGAAGATTGCACTGCCGATGGACCAATGATCTTTACCGTCGCTCTGATTGTAATAGGGGGTGCGGCCAAAATCCGAAGCCATAGTGACAACGAGGCGGTCGGCGAAGCCGCCCTGCTCTGCGGTATCGAAAATAAATGTTACCAGGTCGGTAAGCTTCGCCATGGCATCAAAATGATTCCCGTCGTGATCCTGATGTGTATCGAAGCCATTGAGCCCTAACTGAGCGGCAACACACAGACCAGACTGGTACGCCAGCAAGGCTAATTCGGCGGCGCGAAAATCATTATCTTGCTCAAATTCATCCGGTAGTAAAGCGGCAAATGACTGCAGCTGATCGCGGCTGGAATTAGCCAACAGCAAATTATTCATGGCGTTTGTTTGGCGTGGCAATAATTGTTCGCTCGCCAGCAGGCGGGCGAGGCGAGCGTCCTGATATTGATTGATAAGATCCAGTTCGCTGGCTTCGAACAAGCCAAATACCGTGCCGTTATTTTACACCGTCGAGTCGTTAACAAGGTTGCGGATCACATCTGGGTTTTGCAGTCGGGTGAACCTAGCGATGCCGGCGGTTTCGTTATAACCAGCGTCATGCACCAGCGATAACGGCAGGTCTGGCGCGATGGCAGTGGACGCGATGGCACCGAAGCTGGGGTAACCAAAACCGATGCGGCCACTCCAGGTGTGTCGCCTGCCATCGTCGTGTGAGTTGGTCTGGGTATCGATGCCATTGACTACCAGCATGTCACTATAGAAGCGTTCGAAGAAGGCGCGATTATTCGCCACCGGTGCGTAGGCAATATTGCCTACCTGCTCGATGCTGCTTGAATCTGCCCAGTTATTAATAATGCGTTCGCCGCCTACGTTGGCTTTAGGGTCACAGAAACTGGTGACATCCCAGCCCCCAATAGCGGCGAGGGAGATATAAAATGGGCCGGTATATGCTTCCGCAGCCGCTGCACTACTGCCTGGCCATGACGTGACTGCACCGAGTCCGGCCGTGCCCAATAATTTTGTAAACTCGCGTCGTTTCATTTTTCGTTAAATCCTTCAACTCAATTCAAGTTGTAAAAATGATTTTCTAAAACCTATGTCTGCTCGTACTCAGTAGCTCATTCGTGAATGAATTTATAATCTCGCAGCAGATAATTGATCACCGCGGCCCAGCTTCGCAGAGTCTGATTGCTATCGCTCTGCACCGGATTATCTACGTTCTCAAAAATACAGAGCTCGGAAGTAGAACTAACCGCCGCGCCTTTATTGGCTGCTATGCGCGCGCTCCACACCGCCTCGAACAACGCGTAGGTGGCATCGATTTCACTATCATCGATACCGAGCTCTTCGCCCAACAAGCGGCCGTGCAGGGTTTGAATCGTGCTTCGGATCGCTACTGCTCCAGTTGTAGGCAGCGTAGTCAGCTCCACACCCGGGAACAGTTTTCGCTGTGAGCTGTTAAAAGAGAAATCATTGGCCACGATCGGGCAGGACACTTCGTTCGCCATCGCCGACACTACCGAACTCATAAGAGTAGTCAGGTCTGTCGCCCTGTCAGTCACACCCTGGGAATCGATACCACCATAGACTAGGCCGTAAACTTCATCCAGAGCACTGAAGCGACCGTAGCTCCAGTCAAACCCGGTGGCATCCAGCAACTTACGATTCAATTGCTCCGGCGTCAGCAACTTGCCTACACCCACAGCATCCAGCTCAATTTCCTGGGCGGTGCTTAGACTCTCAACCGCTAGCGCGCGAAAATGATCACTCATGACCAGATCCACCAGCATATCTTTCAGATTGTGTGCGCCATTACCCGCACTGCCAGCGACAAAGTTGTCAGCCACCGATTGCATGAATTCAAACTCGGTTGTATAGGCAGCCACTCGTGGCAGGTAGTCTGCGTCCTCGGGATTTTCTGGTTCGGCGTAGGGCTCTCTGCCGAGAACTGCCGGGTACCAGAAATTTACCGTGCCAAAACCAAAGCGACTGTCGTTGATGAATTCCTGCGCCAACCACTGCAAGGAGTTGTCGGCGTTCGGTGCCAACTTCTCGCCGAAACCAGGCGCCAGCATGTTGGCGTACCAGGTGTCACCGATCTGGTAAAGACCAGCTGGATCGTTTTTATAGGAGCGCGGCAAGGAGTTAGTGCCACCGGACTGATTTCTGTAAAAGCCATCGTCGCTGTAGTTTTGGAACGCACCGGCAACCGGATCCATGATGTTATGACACACGGTGCAGTTTTCATTGTTCAGGGTTGGATTGTTCTGATCTGTCAGTGCGGCCTGGTCGGTGGTGCGCTCGGACAGCCCTTCTATATCCACACCCAAAAAGAAATAGTACGCCCAACGTGATCTGGCTCGATTACGATTGGTGCTGGTTGAAGGAAAGCGTGACAGCAGTGCCGGTGAATTAAGAATACCCGCGTGGGGGTATTCTGTTGCTATATCGTATTGAGCGAAATCACTAGCCTGGCCGCAGATCGAACAACGGTAGTAATCAGTAATCCTGCTCTCCTGCCATTCGTCTGCGTCAGTTGAATTCTCGAACACCGCGTCGCCACCATAAACCTTCGCCGAATAGGGATTCATCATGATGTAATCCGCCGTCAGTATTTCGGTGTAAGGCCTTTCGCTACTTACTACATGTGAAATTAATTCCAGCGGCTCTCTGGCCAATGCCGCGCTGACCAGAAGTCGCTCCGCACGCAGGCCTGGGTCCGATTGAAAATATTGCAAGGAATTGGGATAGTAGAACCGATTAACGATGGCAAACAAAGTGGAAACGAAAGCTTCCGTTAGCAAGCGATCGTTCGCACTTTCGGTGAGAAAATCCTCAAACCCCTCGCCCTGCATCAGTTCGCGAATCGCCAGTCGCAACTCCGTGTCGCTGGCATTGCTGACACTATTTAATTCGTCTGCGGTGGGCAGCCGCCCGGCAAATAGCAATGCCGCCTTGCGCAGCGTCTGTTGGCTGTCAATGTTGGTAACCGCACTAAAAATGCTCTGACTGTTTTGTCCGCTACCGGAACTGTTGGCGATATCGATCAAACTGCTCGCAATGAATTCCGACCACGCCTGCAATTCAGTACTGGACGCCGTTAGCTGCACACCGCCCCCGTGTGCAGACAAGCCCTGTGGCTTCGACAGAATAAGCTCGCTACCATTGGGAACGGTTTCGATATAGTTAATCAAACTGTTGTAGTTGCTGTTCTGGAAATCTGGCTCGCTACTGCTTACGTAAATGAGGGCACTAGTCGATGCGATTCCAGTACTGCTGTGACAGGCGCTGCAACGAGCCTGAATGATGGGGGCGGAAATGTTTTCCACATAGAGCGTATAACTTGCCAGTTCCGTTGTTTCAGTTTCGAGCTCGAAGCTCAGGGGGCACCACTGAAATACACTTCACCGGGAGCGGCGCTGGTGTCATAAGCCAGGAAGGTAGTTATTACCGAGCTGCTATCACCCATCGTTGCAAGCACGACGTCCCCCTGCACCGACAGCAACTCGCTGGCTTGCAGAGATTTGGCGGGAATAGCGGCCGCAAGCGTTTCCAGGGCTCCATCCCATTCGATGTAACTCCCATCGTCGATCAATAGGAAAAACTGTCCATCCTGCTGCGTCACCAGATACAAGTTACCGACTGTATTGATATGCCCTGATTCGACCTGAATTTCTGCTAACAGCTGCGGCGCGCTACCAACATCGAAGCTGACCGCAAAGCTAACACCGTCGTCGGCACTTGCACCGGCATAAAATTTGGCAGTAGTCGGCGCTCCGGAGAGAGCTGACGGCAGCGCCAGCAACTGCAAGGCGATTACTTCGAGCAGTTTAGTCCGCCAGAGATTGTGATAATTTTTAGTACTGTAATTCATGACCGTATTGATAGCGCTGCTCCATTATCCTGATTAACTGATATCTTCGCTGTGTCATAACACCGAATAATGCGTCAGGGATTAAAACGGTCTGTGGAGAAATTGGTTTACCGGCAGCACTGCAATAAAAACAGAAACAATCCAATTTAGAGCCTTTCAGCCTTTTTTCTGGATACCCTGCTGAATGCCCAAAGCCCTTTATAGCCAGCAGCAGAGCATAGCTAGCAATACTCTGCTGCTGGCGGCTATGATGCTTTGCTGTTTTGTCACGATTCCGCTCTAAACCTGGCCGGTTGGGCGGCGAGAGGGGGAGGCAGGTGTAACTACTGATTGATGTCGGCATCTGCGCCTTGCCGTAGATGCCCGTAGAGGATCTCTTCCGAGTATTGCTGACACTTGAATTCCACCAGGCGCATATTTTTATCCAGGCGGCGGTACAGGGGCATGCTGATCTTCCAGACTTCAGTGAAAATTTCCGGGTCCTCGATCGTCGCCTCGTAGTGCAGAGTATTGGGCCCGATTGCGGTAAAACGTTCAGTCACCTTCATGTTTTCGCTGTGATGGTTACCGGAGCTGTCGAGCCAGGTGAGGTCGTACTGGTCACTGACATCTATGACCAGGCTATCGCCCTCAAAGTGCCCCAGAGAGTGTCCCATCACGGTAGGTATCTGCGCTGCATAATCGGGCCGATTCATAAACACCGTGCGACTGGCACTGGCGAACTGATAGGCGAACAGGATGTGATCGGGAGTTTGCAGAATTTGGAATGGATACGGCATGTAATTGGCCCGCGGGATGCCTGGCATATAGCACTTCACCACCGGGTCCAGCTCCAGCCAGTTCGCCTGATTCTCCAGTTTTCGGGTCAGGGCTTCGGCGCGATAAGGAATGCTGCCCCCTTCGACAATGCCAAGACCGCCAGGAATTGCACCCAGGGCGCCGAGTTGCCACAGCGGCCCCGCTCTGGACTCGTGGGTTTCCAAATCCCAGTGGGCCGTGCCCATAGCCTGCCAGATACCATTAAAATCTGGATTACCATAGGCATCTGTGGAAGCCTGGTAAGCAGATTCCTGAGCTGAGGAAAGCTGGGCGAGAGCCAGCAAGCACATCACGGCGGTTAGACAGGAGCAGCGAGAAACTCTACGCACAGCACTGGCCTTCTTTTCAATATCGAATGGATAGTTTCAGCCAAGAGTCTAACCCAATATTGTGACTATTATCGAGATTTCCAGAAGACAGTAGAATGGATAGAAGAGTCCGGCTGGCTGGACGCTGGCATTTGCGAAGCCATTGCCCGTATACTGCCACCTGGACCCCCCAATGCAGGGAAGATCGATGCCAAGCTTCAAGTTTCTCTCCCAAAAGCCTATTGTCCTCGTTGCTGCACTGCTGGGCACACTTGTTGCTGGTTCCGCGTTTGCCGCCGATGATGACATTCCCCGCACCCCCTGGGGGAAACCTGATCTCAACGGCTATTGGGATTACCACCACCTAACACCATTGCAGCGCCCGGCCCGGTTCGAAGGCATAGCCGTACTCGACGAGGCGGCGGCGAAAGACTGGGAAGACAACGCCTATAATCGGGAAGCCGATCGACGCGGTCGCAACAGCACGCGCGAGGGCGTCAATTACGTGGGCGTGGACCTTTGGCACGAAGAAGCGCTGGGAGACTGGGAACTGGACGAACACCGCACCGCCTTAATCACCGAACCGGCAAACGGTCGCTTACCGCCCATGCTGGAAAGTCGGCGCAAAGAGCGAGCGGCCACACCGCGCTACAGGGGATTTCCACGGGGGCCAGAGGACCGAAGCATGGCAGAGCGGTGCATTTCCGCTTTTCAGTCGGTTCCGCCGATTCAAACATTGATCGAAAACGCGATGCTGCAAATTCTACTCACCGAAGAGTATGTGGTTATCCACACCGAAAGAATGCACGACTCCCGCATTGTGCCACTGGATAATCGACCGCCCCTGCCCGGGCATGTGAAACAATTCTACGGCAGCAGCAGCGGTTACTGGGATGGCGATACTCTGGTCATCGAAACCACCAACATACACGAGTCGTACAGCTATCAGGGATCCAGCCCCGACATGAAGGTTATCGAACGCCTGACCCGCACCAACGATGGCCGTATTCACTACGAATACACCATCGATGATCCCCGCACCTGGGAGCAACCCTGGACCGCCAGCTATCACTGGAAGAAAGATGCCGGCCCGATCTTCGAGTACGCCTGTCACGAATGGAATTATGGCATGACCGGTATTTTGCGTGGCGCACGAGTCGAAGAAGCGGACGCGGCAGCAGGACCCAGCGAAGACAATTACCGGTAGTGTATGTGGAGATAGTGCCTGAGGTATTTCCGCAATTGTACCCCGTCAGCCCTAGTTGGACATAATTGACCCATTGCTTAAGAGGTACTTTTAGCTCATCGTCAACCCGAGAGGAAAACGATGATGAGAAAGCAAAGAAGTGCCGAGAAGACAGTTCGTGATATACGCCGAGCTACTCGCAAACATTATTCAGCGGAAGAGAAAATCCGTATTGTGCTTGAAGGCCTTCGTGGTGAAGACAGTATCGCAGAACTGTGCCGCCGTGAAGGGCTGAACAGCAATGTTTATTACCGCTGG